>Ga0136636_10000986_pt1 | contig 16033 bp, 12 predicted proteins | sample AntDrymUQ8522106_2_FD_104653 | JGI IMG/M metagenome (GOLD analysis project Ga0136636, IMG submission 104653) | Polar desert sand microbial communities from Dry Valleys, Antarctica - metaG UQ852 (21.06) | ecosystem: Environmental > Terrestrial > Soil > Desert | place: Antarctica: Dry Valley... | reverse complement strand
TCATAGGCTCTTTGTGAACCAAATTCAAGGCGGCCTCTGAAAACCACCTTTAGCTGTAATGCTTGCTGCTGTAGAGTCATCCTGCTTGCTGTTTTTGCTTGTGAATCGTTTTCAATTGGCAGGCTGTATGGATAGCTGATTCTCCAAAGGTATTGTGCAAACCTCCACACAAACCAAATTAGCGCAGACTGTGATGTGCTTTTACAAACAGGAGTGAGGGGGCTTACCTAACCTGTTGAAAAAGGACGAACGCTGCTTTTAACAACACAGTTAAGGTGTGTGTTGTTGCATGCTAAATACACGAAATCGTTGAATTATACCCTTCTGATAAGATAGCCAGGATGGAATGCGATTAAAATTCCCAGCTATTTAAGGTCTGCTTTCCCAAAAGCAGTAACAAAGGTGCCTAATTCTTCCTGGCTAAACAAGCGAATAGACATATTTCTATAAAAAATATTTTTTGTTTTAAAGCACTTAAAACAAATTAATGTTTATCTGCAAGGCAAAATAAGAAGGCCAAACAAAATAATAAAAACAAAAAAGACTAAAATACAAAAGGCCCATTTTGCAGATTATGCAAAATGGGCCTTTTTGTATTGGTAAATATTCTTAGGAACGGGGAAATCAGTTATTTAGCATTACAGGCATTACCAGCATCAAAATGTCACGGTCATTGCTATTCTCTTCTACGGGGGTAAGGATGCCCGCGCGACTTGGGCTGCTAAATTCCATCTGGACTTCATCGGAATCTAGAATACCAAGCATTTCCGCAAGAAACCGGGCATTGAAGGCTATTTTCATCGGAGCCCCATTGTAGGTGCAGGGGATTTGCTCGGTGGCCTCGTTGGAAAAATCGAGGTCTTGCGCACTTACGGTCAAGCTTTTGTCCGTGAGTTCGAACACCACCTGATTCGTAGTTTTGTTGGCATAAATCGCGATGCGTTTTAGCGAATTTTGGAAGTCGCTGCGGTTCGCTGTCATGTTGTTTGGGTTGTCTATCGGGATGACGGCGTTGTAGTCCGGGTAACGGGCGTCAATAAGTCTGCAAACAAGTTTCATACCACCAAAGGCAAAAAAGGCATTGGCTTTATTGAAAGAAATCACCACCCCTTCTCCGCCTGGAAGGGCATTTTTTAGCAGGTTTAAGGCTTTTTTAGGTATTATGAAGGTGGTGCTTACTTCACCTGCGAGATGGTGGGTGCTGTATTTCACGAGTTTGTGGGCATCCGTGGCAACACAGGTCAATTTGTCATTTTCGATTTGGAAATACACTCCAGTCATGGCGGGCCGAAGCTCATCAGCGGAGGTAGCGAATACCGTATTATTTATAGCATCAAGCAAATATTTGCTATTAATTTTCACCGTATCTACACCATCTGGTTCGGGAATATTTGGAAATTCCTCTCCGTTTTCTCCTGCTAGTTTATATTTACCATACGAGGAGGTAATCTCAATATTCCAATTTTCTGGATTTACATTGAAGGTGATCGGCTGCTGCGGCAGGGCCTTAAGCGTATCGAGTAAAATTTTGGCGGGAACAGCCACCGAGAAATTGTCGTCAGCCAGCACTTCAATGGTCGTGGAGATGCTAGTTTCCAGATCTGTGGCAGCAATTGTAAGTTTTTTGTCTTCGATTTTGAAAAGAAAATCCTCCAATATGGGCAACACAGGGTTGGAGCCGATGGCGCCATTGGCTATTTGGATTTGCTTAAGGAGTTCAGAAGAGGAGACGCTAAATTTCATCGAAAGGAGTGTTTGAGTCTTGGGTGTTTTAGAATACTAAATGCCTAAGGGCTAGAAAATCAGACAGCAAAAGTAACGGCTTATGGTGGGGTATTTTTTTAAAGAAATTAACAAATTGTGGAAAAAACGAAGAAAATCTACCTTTGCCCTCTTTTTTGTACTCGGATTCAGGGTAGTTTAAGCACTCGTGCCTAAAACTTGGCAATCTTTGCCCCCAAAGCACCCATTTATTAACACAAACACATAAAATGCTCAACCGAAAAACCGCCCCCGAAATCTACGAGATAAGTCATCTTACGCTGCCGCGGCCGGAAGTCATGTACTTGGATAATAGAATTCCGGTTTACATACTGGATTTTCCAGGGCAGGAGATTGTAAAGATTGAGGCTGTGTTTCGCACCGGACGCCCGGAAGAAGAAAAGCGGTTGGCCGCTCGAGCTACAGCCAGACTTTTGCGCGATGGTACGCTGCAAAAATCAGGCGCGGAAATCGCAGAACATCTTGATTTTTATGGGGCATCCGTGACCATACCCACCAATTTAGACACCACAAGCTTTGTCCTTTTTTCCTTAAAAAAGTATGCCCACGAGGTAATACCGACTTTTGCTGAAATGCTTCTGTCGCCGTCGTTTCCCGAAGATGAGCTTGAAAATTTCCGCCGAACAAACATCCAAGAACTGCTGGTTGAACTTGAAAAAGGAGAAACTGTAGCCTATAGAAAAGTGACCGAGCTAATCTTTGGGGAGCACCATCCCTATGGATATAACTCCATGCCAGAGGATTACACCGCGATTCAACGAGCAGACCTTCAACATTTTTTCGATACTTGGTATACCCCCTCAAATTGCCTGCTTTTTGCCAGCGGGCGCATTGATGAAGAAATTTTTGGTATGCTAAATCAGCATCTTGGACAAAAAAACAGCACAGCAATGACGAGGATTCGGGCCTCAATGGAGGAAAAGTACCCGCCAGCCCTTAAACCGTCGTCGTATACTGTTCATGTTCCTTTACCAAGCTCGCTTCAGACGGCTATAAAGATTGGTCGCAAACTTTTTGACCGAACCCATCCAGATTTCAACGGGCTTGTGGTGTTGAATACGCTGCTTGGCGGTTATTTTGGGTCCAGGCTAATGACTAACATTCGCGAAAAAAAGGGCTTCACGTACAATATTTACTCCTCTGTGGATGCTTATGCGCTTGATGGTTGTCTTTATATTGCTACGGAGGTTAGTCCAGAAAAGTCGGCTGCCGCAGTACGGGCTATTTTCAGAGAACTGAAAAAACTCCGCGAAACACCTGTCCCGGAAGAGGAACTTAGTATGGTGCGTAACTACATTTTAGGGATGTTACTCAATGGGTTAGATGGCCCCATTAATAGTTCAGATATGGTGCGCAACCAGATTGTGGAATACCAATCTCCTGAAAATTTTGAGACACTGGTTCAGACGGTTCGAAGCATTACTGCCGATTCGCTTCAATCGTTGGCGCAGCAGTATCTACAACAGAAAGACTTTTGGGTGGTTACAGTGGGGTAGAGCATTCACAGAAACAATTATTTCATTAGTACTTATCAAAATTTAAAGCATTTATTTGGCAAAAAAATCCCCATAAATTTGCTTACTTTTGCGCACTTTTTTGTGCAAATCCGATTTGACTCACATTTAATAAATAGCCCAATATTTTGTTCAATCTCTTCAAATTTTTCAAGCAAGAATTAGCCGTTGACCTCGGAACAGCCAATACGCTCATCATGGTAGATGATATCGTGGTAGTAGATGAGCCATCAATCGTGGCAATGGATCGTGCGACCAAACAAACCATCGCTGTAGGCCATCGTGCCATGCAGATGCACGAAAAAACACACGAAAACATCAAAACGGTGCGACCGCTCAAAGATGGCGTGATTGCTGACTTCCAGGCCGCTGAAGCCATGATTCAGGGCATGATAAAAATGGTGGGCCGGCGTAGGAATATGTTTAGCCACCTCAAAATGGTAATTTGTATTCCAAGCGGTATCACAGAGGTGGAAAAACGGGCGGTATTTGATTCTGCTGACCACGTCGATAGCAAGGAGACGTACCTCATACACGAGCCCATGGCCGCAGCACTTGGCATTGGCCTCAATATTGAGGAACCTATTGGAAATATGATCATTGACATCGGTGGGGGTACTACGGAAATTGCCGTTATCGCATTGTCAGGCATCGTTTGCGATCAAAGTATCCGTATCGCTGGGGATGAATTGACCAACGATATCATGAATTACATGAAGCGCGAGCATAATATCCTCATTGGCGAGCGCACTTCAGAACAGATTAAAATTCATGTAGGCTCTGCCCTCCATGAACTTGACAATCCGCCACCAGATTATGCTGTAAATGGTCGCGACTTAATGACGGGCATACCTAAGCAAATTAAAATTGGATATCAGGAAGTCGCTTACGCACTCGACAAAAGCATTAGCAAAATTGAAGATGCGGTACTTCGCGCCCTTGAGCTCACACCACCAGAATTAGCCTCTGACATTTATAAAACCGGGCTTTATCTAACTGGGGGCGGGGCATTACTCCGTGGCCTTGATAAGCGTTTGGAGTCAAAGACAAAACTGAATGTCCATGTTGCAGATGATCCGCTACGTGCAGTAGTGCGTGGCACAGGTATGGCACTCCGAAATACCCATCAATATTCATTCCTGATTGATCGCAAAAGCGTGTAATTTAACTATGAACTAGGAAGTATGAACTATGAAGTATGATGTATGAACTATGATGTAATTTTTGAGGGCAGGTGGACTTCCAATTCCCCAAGCTATGTCATACTTCATACATCTTACTTCATACATCATACATCATACTTCATACATCATACTTCATACTTCATAGTTCATAGTTCTTCCCATGGGTCGCCTACTACAACTTCTGCTTCGCAATGGGGGCTTCGTGACATTCCTGCTTGTAGAGTTGGGATGTTTTGCCATCATGGTGAATTTCAATGGGCGACAAGGCGAAATCTGGGCAAATACAACTGGAATCTTTGGTGGTCGAGCGCTAGAAAAGCGACAAATGGCATCCGACTACTTTAGTCTTTACGAAACGGCAGATAGTCTTGCACATGTTGTAGACAGTCTCCAGGCACGCCTTTCGAATGCACGACAAATGCAAGTGCCTGTTCGCGACACTTTTTTTCTTGTCAATTACGATTCGCTCTCCAAAACAGACTCTGTACGGCGCAAAACGGTACGACCCCAATATGGGTTTATTACCGCAAAAGCCATTAAAAACTCGATCTCTGGGGCTAATAACTGGGTGATCATCAACCGGGGCACCCATGATGGTATTCAACCAGATATGGCTGTGGTCAGTCCGGCAGGTATTGTGGGTATTGTTCGGCATGTGAGTTCCAACTTCTCCTTAGTGATGTCAGTGTTGCACCAACAAGCCAAAATATCGGTCTCGTTGCCGAATCAGAAAAATGCTTTTGGTTCGCTAACCTGGGAGGGCGGAAATCCAAGTCAGATGACCTTACGCTACATTCCGCAGCATTTTGTAGTGAAAGAAAATGAGCCGGTTGTAACAAGCGGGTACTCCCTGATGTTTCCTCAAGGCCATCCTGTTGGTACAGTGATCGGCGTACCTAAAGCCGACCCCGAAAACCCCTACTTTTTGGAAATCAGCGTAAAACTTAGTCAAGACATGTCTACTGTGCGAGATGTAGCGGTGGTTTACAATTTGTTCGGCCCGGAATTAGATAGCTTACAACTAAAAATTAGTAGCAATGAACGGTAGCAGTATCTATCCACATATTCTGCGATTTATTGGGTTGGTGGCACTGCAGTCGTTGCTGCTCAATCAAATGACCTTAAGTGTTGGACCGTATTTTAATGTACTGCTCTATCCCTTATTCATTCTTTTTTTGCCCCTGCAAATGCCTACTCCATACCTGATACTTTTGGGCTTTACCGTAGGAATGGCTGTTGATGCTACAGTGCCTTCCTGGGGGGTACATGCAAGTGCTGGAGCTTTTAGCGGATTCATAAGAAGTCTTGCATTTTTGCCCTTTGCGCCCAAAGGAGGCTTTTCGCCCAAAGACCCAATTTTTGCTCCTGCGCACATGGGCTGGCAGACGTTCATTAATGGCACGGCACTATTTATGGCGGCGCACATATTTTGGTATTTTTCGTTCAGTTATTTCGCACCGGTTTTTGCTGGGGAAATTTTGAAAAAAACCTTAGCAGCCTGGTTGCTGACCATGTTATTTGTAGCACTTTACGCTATGATGTTTAATCCGAAGAAATAAATGTTGGCCCTTAAATTTCACCAGGCGTCAAAAGCCAAGCCTCAACGGTAAAAAGCTAGCAAACATGAAAAACGGCCTTTCCAGACAACGAAATATACAGTGGGTCTTTTTGGGCTGCGCCGCAATCTTGTTATTGCAGGCGGCCAATCTTCAATTGATCAACGGTTCTTACGCAAAATTGGCAGATGCAACAGCCATCGAAGAACTGACCGTTTATCCACCACGCGGTATTGTGTATGACCGTAATGGAGAACGGATCGTGAACAACGAAGCCACTTTCGATCTAATGGTGACCTACAATCAAGTAGATCTCAAAAAGATGGATGTACTCAAATTTTGTGATATTTTGGGCATAAAACAGGAGGATTTCAAGCGAAATTTGGATAAAGACTGGAGAAGTGGAAAGTTTTCGAAGTCCGTTCCATTTGTTTTTCTGAAAAAAATTTCCCCTGAAAAAAATGCCAGGCTCTTAGAAAGCCAGTACGAATTTTCAGGCTTTTTTGTTCAAGCACGGAGTATTCGTGGCTATCCTTTTAATGCCGGAGCACACGTTTTGGGTTATATCAATGAGGTGGATCCGCGCGATATAGAACGCAATAAAGGGAAATATGAAACGGGTGACTATATCGGTGCTGCTGGTCTGGAATCAGGCTATGAAGATTACCTGCGAGGCAAAAAAGGTGTGACCAACTTGCTGCGAGACAATCTAGGCCGCATAGTAGGTAAATACAAACAAGGAGAGCGAGATTCTGCAGCAATAGCAGGCAAGGATTTGATCTCCAGCATTGATATACGACTCCAGGCCTACGGAGAAAAACTGATGGCAAACAAAACGGGGAGCGTTGTTGCTATTGACCCTAAAACGGGCCAAATATTGGCTATGATAAGTGCCCCAACTTATAATCCCAATTTGTTGGTCATGACCAACGAACGAGGACAAGAATTTAGCAGACTCTTGACCGACCCACTCCGCTATTTTTTTGATCGCACCGTAATGGCGAAGTATCCACCAGGTTCTATTTTCAAAACGGTGGTATCGCTCATCGGATTGCAGGAGGGCACGATCAACAGGGATGCAGGATTTAACTGCTCCGGCGGGTATTTTTATGCGGGTAGACTTTACAAATGTCACCACAGCGGTCACCTGAATGGCGTTGTGGATGCAATTGCGCATTCCTGCAATACTTATTACATGAATAAGTACCGGGATCAAGTGGACAAATATGGCTACTCTAATCCGCAACAAGGGTTAGACGAATTCAATAAATACATGACCCAGTTTGGCTTTGGGCAAAGGCTGGGTATTGATTATCCGAACGAAAGTCCGGGCGGGTTTCCGACTTCTGCCTATTATGATAAGTTGTATCCCAAAAACTTAGGTAGCTGGCACTCGCCCACGATCATGTCTTGTGGCATTGGACAAGGGGAGTTGCAACTTACAACCTTGCAAATGGCAAATCTGGCGGCCTGTATCGCCAATAGAGGCTATTGGTATCCGCCGCGTTTGATCAAAGAATTTAAAGATGGCACCCCTATCCCGGATCGGTTTTACGTAAAACATGAGGTGCAAATTGACAGAAGTCACTTCGAAACCGTGGTTGAAGGAATGGATCAATGTGTCGTGCGCGGTACAGCACGTATCGCCCAGGTGCCTGGTGTGTCAGTATGTGGAAAAACGGGCACCAGTCAAAACCCCCATGGCGATGACCACTCTGTATTTTTTGCCTTTGCACCAAAGGATAACCCAAAAATTGCCATCGCTGTGTATGTCGAAAATGCTGGTTGGGGTGCTTCTTATGCAGCGCCTATTGCAGGTCTGATGATTGAAAAAATGCTCAATGACACCATTTCAACTGACCGCCTACCCATCGAAGAGCGAATGTTCAATGCAGACCTGACCTCCAAAATACTGGCCAGCCGAGCGCAGGAAAAGATCCAGGCTAAACTTCCTAAGCCAAAACCGGATTCGCTCCCGGATCCAGCGAAAATACCAACAGACGTACCCGATGTAGTGAAACCAAAAGATTCAAAACCGCAGAGCCAGAAGCTTCAGAAATAACAAATCAAAAGCCCTTCCATCATCTTGACGGAAGGGCTTTTGATTTGTTAAAGAAATCGCTTATTTCAGCTTCACTTTAGCCGCCACACCTGCCTTACTCTTCATCTGTTCTTCATTAAAAGGCTTAAGGTTGATCGTCAGGGTATGTCCGTTATCACTGATTTCGCCCTGTTTATTATCAGATTTCTTCACAACACGATCAGGGAAGTGGTACACTTGTTTGTAGCTCATATCAGCTAAAAACATCTTTACCATATCCATGCTGCTCTCCTCGCCTTCATCGCCGCCACCATTGGCCATCATGGCTTTTTTCATTTCTTCACCAAGATCGCCAGTGCTGAGTCGTTCAAAGCTCTTGCCTTTGAAGCGGAACACTTCCTCTACTTTGGTTTCATACTTGTCTTTGTTGATGATTTTTAGGGCGCGATTGAGAGCAGCCATGTCAGCAAAATCAAAGGAGTAACCAAAATTAAGGTTAGTAGTGTCTTTGATTTCAACCACACTTGTGATGCCCTGTACCCCTTGAAGGGTAGAAGACACACTGCTCATCTGATCCCCTAATCCGCCCATAGGGTCTTCGGTAGGCGCGGCTTCTGCGGGAGGCGTATAATCGCCCTCACCCTGAATCGAGGTGGAGTCGCCACCCAGATTCATGGCTGTGCTATCGCCGCCCATGCCTTTAAACATGTCCATCATACCCTTCATTTCGCTCATATCGAGCGTCATTTTATAGGTTCCTGACCCATTATTGCGAAATGTAGCTTCCTCGATGATGTGGAGGCAGCCTGTGAGTGTAGTCACACTTATGGTGAGTACTAAGAGGAATAGGCTTTTCAAATTTTTCATTGAATGTTGAATAGTTATGAATGTAAGAGGGGCAAAGGAATTAAAATCGGGGAGAATGAAAGATGATTTATTCAATCACAAACTCGCGTTCCACCGTTCCACCCGCTTTTTCCAGCGTAAAGGTATAAACACCTTTTTGGAGGTACAGTTTTCCGGTGTCTGCTTTCTCTATTTCTAGCAACTTTTTTGGATCTTTTTGTGCAGCTTGAATGATATCGCGGTATTTTTTCAAAACATCTGCTTTAAAATCAAGGGTGTACTTCCATTCGTTCAACCCTTTTTCACAGTCAATCTGCCCACTGTTCAAGACCAAGCCACTCTCCTTGTGCCGTATAGTCCAGGCTGCTTTCCCCATCGTTTTGGCAAAAAACCAAACAGATAGTTCAGGACTTTCCAAGTCTTTGTAGGGTTGTTTTTTGCCCCAGTTTTTGGAATACTTTTTCCTTTGTAAATCAAAGAGTTGAATCTCTGAATTCAGGGTTTCAGCATCTAATTTCTGAAGCGTCGTAAGGTCTACTTTGAATATGGAACGCCCGTGCGTGCCAATGACCAGCTCTGATGCTTTAGCCTGAATCGAGAGGTCATGGACTGGAACATTTGGGAAGTCTGCACTCAAAGTTTGAAACGATTTTCCGCCATCCAACGACACATATATATTATGGTCGGTTCCAACATAGAGGGTTTTTGGATTAACGGGGTCTTCTTTTACCACATTGATTGGTTCAGCGGGGAGATCCAAGCCAATACGGATCCATTTTTGACCATAATCTTGCGAAACATAGAGATAAGCCGTAAAATCATCCCAGCGATAGCCGCTTAAAGTAGCATATACCGTTCCACGTTCGTGCGAGGAGGCCGTTACCCGGCTTACCCATAAGTTTTGGGGCAGGTTGTCGGATACTTTCACCCAATTTTCCCCGCCATCTCGTGTCACATGGATAAGCCCGTCATCAGAGCCTGTATACAGGAGGCCAAATTTTAACGGGCTCTCACAGATGCTTGTTAGGGTTCCATACGGGACATTTCCAGGCTTTCCGCCCAGGGTTAGATCTCCGGATATGGCCTCCCAATCATTGCCTTGATTGAAGGATCTATACAGTTTGTTTGCGCCGAAATAAAGTACATCCTGCTGGTGTCGGCTGAGCCAAATGGGGGTTTGCCAATTGAACCGAAGGGGTCTTTCCCCTAGGTCGTGCTTGGGTGTAATAGGTTTTATATCCCCAGTCAATTTGTTGATCCTGAAATAATTGCCAAATTGGAAGCCTGAATAGACCGTATTGTTGTCGCGGAAATCCACTTGGACTTGCATCCCGTCGCCGCCCATAAGTTCCTTGTATGGGTACTGCCCCGACTGATGCCAACCACTGGAGGCTTGATAATTACTTGGGCCTACCCATACGCCGTTGTCTTGTGCTCCACCGTATACGTTGTACGGCTCGGCCTCGTCGGTCGTGATGGCGTAGAACTGACCCACTGGCGGGTTGTTGCACTTTATCCAGGAGTCGCCATTGTCCCACGAAATATTGAGGCCGCCGTCGTTGCCATTCAAGAGATGACCAGGCCGGGCGGGGTTGAGCCAAAGTGCATGGTGGTCTACATGGACATTATCGCCATTGATGTTTTTCCAGGAGTTACCGCCATCCTCAGAGCTAATGATATAAAAACCGATCATGTACACCTTGTCGGCATCCTCCGGCATGCAGCGAACATTGGAAAAATAGTACCCATAGGTGAAGTGCATCTGTTCAATGGCATCTTCGTGGGTGCGCCTCCAGGTTTTGCCGCCATCGTCAGAACGGTAGAGTTCTGCGCCGATGTAATCCGTTTCAAACAGCCGGGTATTCGCGTCTTCAAGAAATTCCACCAATGCAATGGGTTTGAACTTATCTTTCTCTATGAGTCCCTTGATTTTCTTGGCGTTATATTTTTCCGGGAATTCATTTTGTTTCAAAAAATCTCCCAATTTCTCGTCAGAGAGCTTCAAAAAATCTTCTTTAGAAATGCTGCTCAGCTGATCTTTGGTCAGCCCGCTTTCCGCAGGCTTGTCTTTTTTGGGTTTAGCGTTTTGATTGTCCAAACAGGCGTACAGTACCGTTTTGCCGTTTTTCTTTCCGGCAGCAAGGCCAATCCGGCCAATTTTTTCGCCTGTTGGGAAACCGCTTTCGGGGGTACTTGATTTTGTCCAAGTGTTGCCGCCATCCGTACTATTCCAGATGTCGGAACCCTCACCGGCTCCACTGAAATCCCAGGCTCGGCGGCTGCGTTCCCAAGTAGCGGCGAATAAAATATCTGCATCATTCGGGTCAATCACGAGGTCAATGCCCCCGCTATTTTCATTCACAAACAAAGTTTTTTGCCAGGTTTTTCCGCCATCTGTTGTTTTGAAAACACCGCGCTCGGCATTGGGTGAATAAAGGTGGCCAAGCACCGTAACCCAAAGCGTATTTGGGTCATTTGGGTGTAACACGATGCGAGAGATGTGGTGACTTTCGGGCAGACCGCGGTTTTCCCAGGTTTTTCCGCCATTTGTGCTGCAGTATATGCCCGTACCAGCATAGGAGGAGCGGCTGCTGTTGGCTTCTCCTGTGCCGACCCAGATCACCTTGTTTTTCCAATCGACTGCGATATCGCCGATGGTCATGCTGGCTTCGTGGTCAAAAATGGGGACGAATTTTGTGCCATTGCTGGTGCTGTGCCAGAGTCCTCCGGAGGCGTAAGCAAGGTATATTTCGGTCGGGTCTTCGGGGTTCACGTCCAGATCGGTGACGCGGCAGGAAAAGACCGATGGACCGATGTTAGTCGGGTTGAGTGATGTGAGCAAAGAGTTGTTTTTCAACAATTTGCGTTGCTCAAAGCCGCTCAAGCGAACGTCAGCGGGGGAAGCTGTGGGCTGCGCATTAACGAGGAACGATGAACTTGAAACGAGGAATAAAAGGGCAAAAGAAAAAATAAGGTGTTTCCGCATTGTGATGATAAATTTTGCGGAAGGTACGGCAGGTGATGTATTGATGGCAATACTTACCCAAACAACGCGCCTTGCCCTGCCAATTCCTCCCCCATAACACCATCTTCTTCATTGAGTACGACTACGTTGGATTCATCCGGCAAAAGCCGTTTCACAATGCGGAGTTGGTGCGTATACCGATTGAGTTCGCGATTGAAAATACCGAAATGATCCAGCTTGTCCACCCGTACTTGTCCACTTGAGTGGATGATGTTGCACTCCGGCAAAATGATCCCTACGTGTGTGATATGACCTTTTCCGTTGTCAAAAAAAGCGAGATCACCCGCTTGGCATTCTTCCATAAAATCTATAGGCCGGCCTTGCGTCACCTGTTGGTAAGCATCGCGCAGAAGGCGGATGCCAGCAGTTTTGAACACCATTTGCGTCAATCCCGAGCAGTCGATCCCAAAAGGAGAACGCCCCCCCCAGAGGTAAGGCGCGTGCAGGTATCTCCGGGCGATTTTAACCACCCAGGCGCTATCGGTTCTTTGCTGCCCAGGCGTGACTACGGGGCCAGAAAATTGAAACGTTTGTTCGCCCAATTGGCAGCGCAAACCATCGTATTTTGGAAGTACAGCGCCTAAGGTAACAGGGATGAAATGGTCGGCTGCCATTAGACCTTCCACAAGCGAAAGATTAAGGGCCTGGTTGTCCCGATATTCATCGAATTCCCTCGGAGTCAGTCGCTTGAGTTGTTTGGCATCGACCCAGCCAGTGTAGCCATCCCAAGCACACACGACATATTTCCAGGAGTCTTTTGATTCTTGTATTTCTATAGTTTCGCCAAAAAGCAGTTGCGATACCATCTCGCTCTTGTCGGATGGCTGTGCACGGAGGGGGGCGATAGAGACTTGGCAGGCGGCGTATTCCACGAGCGTGAAAGAGGTGATGAAGTGAGAAATTGATTCCCGCTTTTGTTCCCGCCAGCCTTACCCTGGTGTGCAGGAAAACTACGGCGGGGAAACGGGAGAATCATTCAAAATTTTGAAAAATACCTAAAGTCCTGACCAGCTTCTATTTTTTGCAAACTCTCATAAATCAGCCGGATCAGGTTGTTTACATCGTCTTTGTGTGCCATTTCAACGGTGGTGTGCATGTAGCGCAGCGGTAAAGAAATAAGTGCCGAGGGTACTCCGCCGTTGGAATATGCAAAAGCATCGGTATCTGTCCCGGTCGTGCGGCTGGCGACTTCACGTTGGAATGGAATTTCCTTTTCTTCTGCAGTTGCAATGATGATATCCAGCAATTTTTGGTGCACAGCAGGGGCGTAGGTTACGGATGGACCTCGACCACAGCGCACATCGCCATGTTTTTTGGTGCTGATCATCGGGGTATGCGTGTCGTGCGTCACATCGGTCACAATCGCTACATTGGGTTTGATGCTGTTGGCAACCATTTCTGCCCCGCGCAAGCCCACTTCTTCTTGTACAGAATTGACAACATAAAGCGAGTAGGGCAACTGTATCTTGTTCTCTTTTAAGAGTCTGGCAACTTCGGCGATACAAAAACCACCGACCCTATTATCGAGCGCGCGCCCGGTGTAATAACGATCGTTGAGAATGGTAAACTCGTCTTGAAAGGTAACCACACAACCCACGTGAATACCCATTTGAATTACTTCATCGCGGTCTTTTGCACCGACATCAATCGTCAAGTTTTCTATGCTTGGAGAGATATTGGAATCCTTGTCGGTTCGGGTATGAATGGCTGGCCAGCCAAATACGCCCTGAATGCGCCCGCCTTTCCGAAGGTGTATCCACACACGCATGGAGGGGGCGATTTGAAAATCCGAACCGCCATTGCGGATGATGTGAATGAAACCGTCGTCCGTAACGTAATTGACAAACCACGAAATCTCATCGGCATGGCCTTCAATAACCACCTTGTAGGGTTGTCCGGGATTAATAATGCCATAAGCGGTGCCGTAATTGTCTATTTTCCAGTCATCTATATAGGGGCGAATGTATTCTAGCCAAAGTTTTTGGCCACTCGCCTCGTAACCGGTAGGGCTGGCGTTGTTCAGGTATTCCCGAAGGAAGGATTCAGAATTGGGAGTAATCATCTTCGTAATGATGAATGATGAACGATGAATGATGAATACGAAAGTAACAAACATTCCTCATTCCTCATGCATTGTTTATCATTCGTTTAAGCGTAAAGCGCGCCCCAAGCGTCAGGGTTTTCGCGCCATTTTTTCAGCGTATTTAAATCAGATTGAGAAACGTAACCTATTCTTGCGGCTTCTTGCACCAATGCATCGTAGTTTGTAAGCGTTTGAAAACCAATCCCTTTTTCGGCAAAAGCCTGTTCCGCTTTTGCAAAACCATACTGGAAAATAGCTAAAACACCCACCACCTCGGCACCAGCTTCTCGCAAGGCATCTACGGCCAAAAGGCAACTTCCGCCCGTGCTAATCAAGTCCTCCACGACTAAAACTCGTTGGCCCGCTTTCAGTTCACCCTCAATTTGATTTCGTCGGCCATGGTCTTTTGCGCTGCTGCGAACATAAATAAATGGCTTCTCCAGCACGTCAGCCAGCAATGCTCCATGCGGGATACCAGCCGTTGCTACCCCCGCTACCACATCAAAGTTACCAAAAGCGCGAGACTTTTCAGCCAAACAGTTTTTTATAAAAGAGCGCACCACCGGGTGTGAAAGTGCCACGCGGTTGTCGCAATATATCGGCGATAACATCCCCGAGGCCCAGGTGAATGGTTCGTTAGGGCTGAGTTTCACTGCTTTGATTTCCAATAAATTACGCGCGACTTCGGGTTCCAAAATGCTAAATTGATTTAAAGATCGTGTAAATAATAGCAGCCACGAACGACACAAATATTGAACCAAACAAGTTTTGTAATAGCAAAGCTTTGTCTAATTCAAGGCTACCAAACCGTTCTAGATGCGCTACATTCGCACCAAAATAATTTAAAAAAGTGCCGCAAAACTATAAAATCTACCACAACGGAACACCCGTTTTTCTCACAACGCCTGAAGGAGCACAAGCTTTGGGGTTTCAGGCTGACAAATTCACGTACGTAGCCCCATATATGGGCAAAAAAAACTTGCTGAGGCAATATCTGGATTTATTAGATAAGAATAAAAATATCCGCGCGGTGCTGCTGTATCATCCCGATTTAGAATTGCTTTGGGCCGACTTTCAAGCCTGTTTCAAAGTACTGGAAGCCGCAGGTGGTTACGTGCAAAATGCTAAAAATGAACTGCTCGTGTTTTATCGTCGAGGATCTTGGGATATGCCCAAGGGCAAAATTGACCGGGGCGAAACTCCAGAACAAGCGGCAATCCGAGAAGTGCAGGAGGAGACCGGGCTGATAAATATTGAGCTCGGCGCATTTTTGGCGCATACTTACCATACCTACGTAGAAAAAGGCAATCGAATCCTAAAAAAAACCTGGTGGTATTGGATGCACACCGCAGACACGCAACTTGTACCGCAGACAGAAGAAGACATTGAAGAAATCAGTTGGGTAACACCAAAAGCCTGGTTGGAAAGTGGTGTAGTGGGTTACCCAAATATTCTGGAAGTAATCGAGCTAGGGATAGGAGCGTAACCCGGAAAGCTGTGTCAGGAGACTCCATCATTGTGAACACATATTATATCTTTGCTCCCCAAATTCAAAATTCAGACAAAATGCTGCTTAGAATTCATAAAGAAGGTCGCACAATATTGATTGTTTCGGCCTTGTTGTTGTTCGCTTTTGATATCGTGATTGCGCAATTTCTGCCGATCCTTTTTTGGCCCGTTCTGGTGCTATCGATTGCCTTCTATATCCTTGTGCTTCAGTTTTTTAGAAACCCAGTTCGGGAAGTCCATGTTGCCGACAACCACCTGGTGTATGCACCTGCCGATGGGAAAGTCTGTGTCATCGAGGAAGTGTTTGAAGCAGAATATTTCAAAGAAAAACGGCTTCAAGTTTCAATTTTCATGTCGCCGCTGAATGTCCACGTCAACCGCAACCCGGTGAGCGGGGTGGTCAATTACTTCCGCTACCACCCCGGCAAATATCTGGTGGCCTGGCATCCGAAAAGCAGCACAGAAAACGAGCGAACTACTGTGGTGTACGATT
>Ga0136636_10000983_pt1 | contig 16041 bp, 17 predicted proteins | sample AntDrymUQ8522106_2_FD_104653 | JGI IMG/M metagenome (GOLD analysis project Ga0136636, IMG submission 104653) | Polar desert sand microbial communities from Dry Valleys, Antarctica - metaG UQ852 (21.06) | ecosystem: Environmental > Terrestrial > Soil > Desert | place: Antarctica: Dry Valley... | reverse complement strand
CGTAATAAGCCATCAAATGATGACCGAGCGTCACGGGCTGCGCGACTTGCAAATGCGTGAAGCCCGGCATGATGTTGCTCACATGCTCGTCCGCGCGGGCAACCAAGGCAGACTGAAACGCGCACAGGCCAGCGTCGATTTCCTGTGTCGCGTTGCGCACCCAAAGTCGGAAATCGGTTGCGACCTGATCATTGCGTGACCGTGCGGTGTGCAAGCGTGCGGCAGGCTCGCCAATCAGTTCGCGCAAGCGCGTTTCGGTAACCATATGAATATCTTCAAGCGCTAGGTCCACTGGCACGCCATTGGCTTGGTATTGGGCGTGAATCGCATCGAGGCCATCCTGGATCGCAGAATTGTCCGCGTTCGAAATGATGCCGTTCGCGGCCAACATGTCTGCATGCGCTTTGCTACCCGCAATGTCTTCCTGCCAAAGACGCTTGTCGAATGGGATGGAGGCATTTATCTCGCGCATGATCGCGCCGGGGCCCTCGCCAAACCGGCCGCCCCACATGCTATTGGAATCCGACATGCGCTTAGTAATTGCCTTAATCCTTATGGTGTTGACCGGGTGCGATAAAGAAACCGTACCTCAGGGGCAAGCGCAACCCGCATCGACTGCAAAGTCTGATGCAGCGGACAAGGGCGAGATCGTTTTGGAAAGCGCAAATGGCATGCGCGCGACGCTCAGCTACAAATTTGCAGGGCAGAAAGCACCGACAGCGCCGTTCGCCGGCGCCGATGGGCAGGATGTGACCTTGGCGGACTTTGCGGGAAAGCCGCTATTGTTGAACGTGTGGGCAACATGGTGCGCGCCGTGCAAAGCCGAAATGCCAACCCTAGATGCACTGGCAGCGTCGGAAAAGGACCGGATGAACGTTATTGTAGTCTCGCAAGACCTTGAAGGCCGCGCGCCGGTCGTGGCATTTTTCGAGGAGACAGGGGTCAAAAATCTCGCGCCCTATACCGATGCCGACAACGCAATCTTGGCCGCGTTCAACAACGCCATCGCGCTGCCAACAACGATATTATACGACAGCGAAGGCCATGAGGTTTGGCGTATTGCTGGCGGAGTCGAATGGAATGATGCCGAAATGGCAAAGCTATTGCGCGAAGCAGACTGACGCGATCTTACATCAAGATACGGCGGATGCGGATTTTTTCGGCTTTGCGAATCGGAAGTGATTCGGTGAGCGGACGCACCACGACGTGGCGATGCCTGGGGTCATTGCAGCTTGCCGATTCTGCCGGTTCAATTTCGCGTGCCATCGCGGCGCTGGGCAAAGCAAAAGCGCCCAGCACAACAAAACCAAAGTTTAGAGATACAAAGCTTGCCCGCATGCGGATAGCATGCCTCCCCAAAGCTTTCTGTAAGATGAACAACATGCCTCTTCAGACATGATTGTAACGATTTGTAAAATCGCCTCCGAAAATGGTGGGCGCTAACGGGCTCGAACCGCTGACCCTCTCGGTGTAAACGAGATGCTCTACCAACTGAGCTAAGCGCCCCTCTCGGGAAGCGCGCCTTTGCCAAAGCCTTTTGCATTTGGCAAGCCTAATCATACGATTGGGGCCGGACGTGCGCAAACAGCGACAAAATAATCGTCCATTTTAGCGGACGTATCGGCTGAAAGTTCAACAAACACGCGCCGGGCGTCGGCTGGGTCCAGCGCAACGCTGTCGTCGTCGGCACCGCGGCCGCAATGCACAGGCTGGACACAGACACCTGCGCACCCTCCCGTTCCGCTGTCTAAAGATTTAGCACGATATCCCAAGCGTGATCAGCGAACAAGTCGGGCTGAAAAAACCGGTCTCGCAACCGGCGAAGCTTGATGATCTCGCGCAGGTTTGCGGCATGGGTGGCATCGCTGGTCACCGCATTGCTGCTGGGGAAGCCTTGGAAGCCACCAACTGGCGCAGCACAAACAGAAACGCGCTTGTCGGTGACCTTATCCTTTCCCTCTGGACCGGCCATGCGTGCCATAGTCCTGGCAAATTCAGCCAGTTCATCGCTGATCCGGTGTAGCGATCCAAATTCCACATCGCGGTCTCTGTCATGTAGTCGATCCATGCCGCCCCGTCCAAATACCCCCGCCAAAATTGGCATTGCTTCGATGTCATCCGCGTCGACCAGAAAATAACATTTGCCGTGCGGAAGCGCCGCATAAATATATTCCAGCGCCATCTTGGACCAGATCAATGCTGTGCTGTGCTGTGCTGTGATATGATGTGTTGTGTTTGAAGATAAATGGTAATGCGCGATAGGGAATCGCTGAGCCTATCCGTTTCTTAGGAAAGGTCAGCCAATGGCAGGCTGATCTTCGTCCATGGATATTGGCATTCTACCTGCCAGTGTTACCAACCGCGCGAGTTTGGCATCCCGCTCTATTGATCCGCCCGCTATCATCACAATACGTCCATTTTGGCGCGCCAAGTGTGGAGGAAAATATGTCATAAATAATTGAGCACTGGTTGGATAAGTTTATATCTATGAAAAAGAACGAAAAAATTGTTGTCCTCGTGTAAAACTTTTCTGCGAAATGGAGGAAACAGTTTTGCCAGACGGGTTGTTTGCTTACGCTGGCTGATGCGCTAACCCCTTGTTCAGGGGCGCCAGAATAGGTGCATGACGATTCATAGGAGTAAGACAGGGTGAGAGCACATACATTTTTGTTACGCGCAGCGGCGCTTTTATTGTCAGGAGTAGCGATGACCGCAGTTGTCCAAGCGAAAGAAGTTAAATCTGGTCAGACAGCGAGCGAGCCAGCATTGCTGAAAGAATGGAGTGGCCCCTATGAAGGCGTGCCGCCGTGGGATCAGGTCAAGGTTTCGGAGTTTCCTGCTGCCTTTCAGGCTGCAATGGATGCCTCAAAGGCTGAATTCGAAGCCATGCTTGAAAAGCCAGAGGCCATCACCTTTGACAACACGATTACGGCAAGCGAGCTGTCGGGCGAGAAAATTGGCCGACTGTTCTCCATCTGGGGCGTGCATTCGTCGAACCTGTCGAACCCTGAAGTACGTAAAATTCAAGCGGAGTGGGAGCCAAAGGTCAGCGCGTTCTTCTCTGAACAGTCATTGGACGCACGGTTTTTTCAGCGGGTGAAGTATTTGTATGACCAGCGTGCAAATCTTGGCCTTGATGCGAAGCAAACGCGTTTGTTGGAGCGGACCTATGACAGCTTAGTCCGTAATGGTGCGTTGCTGGATCCAGCCAAAAAGGCTGAAGTCATCAGCATTGAGACTGAGTTGTCGAAGAAATTCTCAACTTTCTCGGAAAAGGTGCTGGCGGATGAGGAAACATTCATTCTGATCAACCAAGAGGCTGATCTGGCTGGCTTGCCCGAAAGCTATGTCGCATCGTTGCAGGCTGCGGCCAAGTCAAAGGGCCAAAGCGGTTGGGCCGTGGTCAACACCCGTTCTGCAGTGCAGCCATTCCTTGAAAATTCGACTCGCCGCGACTTGCGCGAAAAAGTCTGGCGCGCATTTACGAAGCGGGGTGATAACGGAAATGCGAACGACACCAACGCAACGATTGCCGAAGTCCTGAAACTGCGTCAGCAACGCGCCGAAATCCTCGGTTTCCCGACCCATGCGCATTATCGGATGGCGGACACGATGGCGAAGGACCCTAATAAGGCGATGGACCTGATGATGAAGGTTTGGCCAGCCGCGACCGCACGCGTGAAAGAAGAAGTCGCGGACATGCAGGCAATTGCCAATGCGGACAAGATCACAATCGAGCCGTGGGATTATCGTTTCTACGCCGAAAAGGTGCGCAAGGCGAAATATGACCTCGATCAGGAGGCGATTAAGCCCTATTTTCAGCTGGATAACATGGTCGCCGCGATGTTCGATGCCGCGGGCAAGCTGTACGGCATGAGCTTCACCGAAAATACCGGCACGGTTCCGGTGTTCGAACCCAAGGTGCGAACATTTGAAGTGAAACGTGACAGCAAGGTCATTGGCTTGTTCTACCTCGACAACTTCGCGCGTGCAGGAAAGCGTTCGGGCGCGTGGATGACGACCTATCGCAGCCAGCATAAGTTGGGCGGCAAGAACGACATTGTGCTTGCGTCGAACAACAACAACTTCGTGCCGGGCGCAGATGGCGTGCCAACACTGATCAGCATCGACGATGCGTCAACATTGTTCCACGAATTCGGCCATGCGATCCATTTCCTCAATTACGACATTATGTGGCCTGGTCTTGGCGGCACTCCTCGCGACTTTGTGGAATATCCAAGTCAGGTGAACGAAAACTGGTTGCTGACGCCTTATGTGCTCAACACTTACGCGAAGCACTACAAGACTGGCGAGCCGATCCCTGCCGAACTCGTCGAAAAAATCCGGGCAAGTGACACGTTCAACCAAGGATTTTCCACCGTGGAATATCTGTCGAGCGCGATTCTGGATATGAAGCTGCATAACCGCAGCGAGCCTGTGACTGACCCGGCTGCTTTTGAACGCGATACGCTGGCGGAAATCGGCATGCCAAAGGAAATGGTGATGCGTCACCGGTTGCCGCAGTTCAACCATCTGTTCTCCAGCGACAGCTATTCGGCCGGATATTATAGCTATCTCTGGTCCGAAACGATGGATGCCGACACTTGGGCTGCGTTCACTGAGAAAGGCGATGTATGGGACAAGGAAACTGCCGAGCGTTTCCGTTCGATGTTATTGGCGACCGGCAATGAAACCAACCGAATTGAAGCCTATCGTGCTTTCCGTGGCCGTGACCCTGACGTGAAGTACATCATGCAAAAGCGTGGATTCCCCACTGGCGAATAAGGCCTTTTAACAAAAATAAAAAAGGGCTGCACAGGCGACAATCTGTGCAGCCCTTTTTTGTGTTGATTTTTCACTAAAGCGATATAAAGATGATATCATAATTTCAGGGGAAATCAAGATGACCGACGAATCACACAATACGCTCACTGCCAGCCGGGAAACGGCTGCAAGTAGCTTCAACGGCTACTTAATGCTTTTCATCATGCTGGCCAGCATGGCTGGCTTCGCATGGGCTTTGCTGGCGACAATTGGCGGCGGTGCCTCTGGTGGCAAGGTTATTAGCATGGGCTTCACAACCGCATTGTTCCTGTTCGTGTCCATCGGCTTTTACATGCTTCAGCCAAACCAAGGCGCAGCGTTGACCTTGTTTGGTGCGTACAAGGGTACAGATCGGAATGAAGGGCTGCGTTGGACTTGGCCATGGATAGGCAAAGCCAAGATATCGTTGCGCGCGAACAACCTGATTTCCGAGAAGATCAAAGTCAATGACCTGCGCGGCAACCCCATCGAGATGGCGGCGCAGGTGGTATGGCGCGTGACCGATACAGCTCAGGCGCTGTTCGATGTGGATGATTACAAGGCGTTTGTACTTGCGCAAATCGAGGCTGCGGTCCGGACTATCGGCGCGCGTTATCCCTATGATGACTTCACACATCAGGAAGTGACGTTGCGCGGCAACCATGATCAGGTTGGCGGTGAATTGCGGCTTGAGCTGATGGAGCGGTTGCGCGTTGCGGGTATTACCGTCGACGAATGTGGCTTCACCCATTTGGCCTATGCGCAAGAAATCGCTGGCGCGATGCTGCGCCGTCAGCAGGCCGAGGCTGTGGTCGCTGCGCGCAAGACTTTGGTCGAAGGCGCAGTTGGCATGGTCGAAATGGCGCTTGAGATGCTGTCGGCCAAAAATGTCGTCGAACTCGACGACGAACGCCGTGCGGCAATGGTCTCCAACCTCATGGTCGTCCTGTGCGGTGAGCGTGATACGCAGCCCGTGGTCAACACCGGTACATTGTACAGCTAGGCCAACTCGGTGCCCGCTCCGTCCAAAAAGGCTTTCCCGCTCCGTATCGATCCAGCACTTTTTGCTGCGGTCGAGCGGTGCGCGGCAGCCGATTTCCGGAGCGCCAATGCCGAGATCGAGGTGCTTCTACGTGAAGCATTGGCCAAGCGCGGCATGAAGGTGGCGGTCAGCGAAACACCCAAACGCGGGAGGCCGCTAAAGGAGGGTTGAAAATGTTACACCTGTTTTTGAAAAAAGGACCTTGGTTCCGCGCGAAACGCTTTGGTTATGGTGCTGGCCTGCCTTTCAAATGGCAAGGCTGGGTGACTGTGGCCTTATATGTTTTGGCACTATTGGGCTTGGGGCTATTCGCAGACCACAGTAGTGCAATGCCAAAGCTCGCAACTGTAGCGCTTATGCTCATCATCACCGCGATTTTTCTCGTCATCGTGCGCAAACGCACCGAGGGCGGATGGAAATGGCGGGGAGATTTTGGGGCTTAGCTTAAAGCCGCGTCCAGCAAGCGCGCCAAACGAATGCCGCCGCGCTCGATCTGTTGACGGAGCGCAGCGCGCGCGGCGGTGACATCGGCTTCGTCAATAACAACGGGTGCAGTCGGTTTGGCGCCGCATGGGTCGCGGTCCATCGCGCGCGGGTAGGCGATCTCTTTCGACACCGCCCAGTTCTCTTCACTCCAACTGCGGACATTTCCTTGTTCCACAGCGGTCTTTTCGGCAGGCGAAAATGTCCTGACGATTACCGGCGCGGCTGAGATCGCACGGTCAGCCAAAAGCCCATCCCAAACCGAATGCAGATTATATCCCGGCATCACACCATAAGTCGTCTTAAGGTCATTGCCGCCACGGTCGGAACGGTCGCCTGCGTGCAAGGGTTGATGAATGTCGCCGACAAAATGCACGAGAAACGCCAGTGCCTGCAACCGGACATGTGCGGGTAGGGACTTGTTGGCCAGAAGCGCAAAGTTCCGGTCAATCTGCGCCGAAACGCAATTGCCGTCCGCACAGGCACTTTTCAGGTCAAACGGCTTGCAGATGTCAACATTCTGGTAATGCCAGCTGTTGGTGTAGCCCCAGCGCACCCGGTCGCTTTTGATGCAGTCCGCCCAGACGCTGACTTCGCCAATATTGCGCATCGCGCATTTGGGCGTGCCAAGCATTGGCGCTGCGCGAAGCAAGTGTTGCATATTCGCACGCGCCTGTTGCGACATATTGGCCTGCGCAATTTGCGCGACGGTTTCATGGCCATATTCCCAATAGGCTTGCACAGGTGCAAGCGGCGCGAACATGAGGACGAGAGCAGTGAGGAGGCGTTTCATGCCCGCGTCTTAGTTTGTAACCGCGGGTAAATCAAAGCGCTAAGCTTCACTCATCTCCAAATATCGCGACATATTTCTCACCATCGCTTGTCGCCCGCCCACGATACATTCCGGGCGTGTTGAAGCTGAAGGTCGCGGAACCGTCAGGTGCAGTGACAATAACGCCGCCCGTGCCGCCCAATTGTTCCAGTTCACCAATAACATGATCGGCAGCCGCCTTGGCATCCTCGCCCAGCATCCGCATCCGTGCGCAAATTTCATGCGCGACGCCAAGGCGGATGAAGAATTCGCCAGCGCCTGTGGCGGACACTGCGCAAGCGCGATTGTCGGCATAATTGCCTGCGCCAATGACTGGCGAATCGCCGATCCTGCCCCATCGCTTTCCCGTGAGCCCGCCAGTTGAAGTGGCCGCTGCGACATTGCCGTCTTGGTCAACTGCAACCGCGCCAACGGTGCCATATTTCATGTCGATGTCGTAATAATCCAGCTTGTTCGCTTTCAACTCCTCCAGCTGACGCCAGCGTTCAGGGGTTGCAAAATAAGCAGGCTCGACTTGATCCAGGCCTTGTTCTCGGCTGAACTGGTCGGCACCGTCACGCGATAGCATGACATGCGGGCTGTGCTCCATCACCGCGCGGGCAAGCAGGACTGGGTTCCGCGTATGCCGCGCGCCCGTCACCGCGCCCGCCCGCCGCGTTGCGCCATCCATGATGGATGCATCAAGTTCGTTGATACCTTCATAGGTGAATACCGCGCCATGACCGGCGTTGAAATGCGCGTCATTTTCCAGTTCCATAACAGCGGCGGCCACCGCGTCCATCGCACCGCCCCCTATGGCAAGCACTGCCGAGCCTGCATCCAATGCGTTGGTTAGCCCCGCTCGCGCACTGGAGTCTTGTTCGGCGGACAATTTGCCACGTACCATGCTGCCCGCGCCGCCGTGGACCAACAATGTCCAATTTTTGTGTGCCAAGTCTAAACCTTTCTGATTGCAGTTACGCAGGAGATAGTATCAATCGCAACCATATGGCACCCGCAATTTTCGTTCGCTTGGGGATCCGGTCAATTCCGTGCCTAGTAACGCAAACGCTGACGGGATATTAAAGCTACAAACAACTCGATCCGTTGGCGGAGACATCAGGAGCGCGGTAATGGAAATCGACAGACGAAGTCTCATGGCTAGCGCGGCAGCATTGACGATAGCGGGTTGTGCGGGGCCTCGGCAGGCTAATCAAAACATTATCGTCAACGCCGATATGGGTGCGCTTGAGGCACGCGCTGGCGGGCGTCTGGGGGCGTTTGTGTTCGACACCGCATCGGGCCGGATGACTGGCCACCGCTATGGAGAAGCTTTTGCAATGTGCTCAACCTTCAAGCTGGCGCTTGCCGCTGCTGTTCTGCAGCGCGCTGATCAAGGTAGGCTGAACCTTGAAATGGAGTTACGGTATACGAAAGCCGATATCGTCCCGCATGCCCCGGTTACGGGACCAAATTTGGCAAAGGGCTCAATGCGCATAGTCGATTTGGCCGAAGCCGCGCAGAAGACCAGCGACAATGTTGCCGCCAATCTGCTGATCAGGTATTTGGGTGGCCCCGCTGCCGTCACGGCAATCTTCCGGAGTTGGGGCGACGCTGTAACGCGGCTGGATCGTTACGAGCCGGAGATGAACAATGTCCCGCCGGGCGAAGAACGTGATACGACTACGCCACGGGAATTTGCCCGCCTGATGGCGCGACTTTTAACCGAAGACCTGATATTGAAGAAAATGTCGCGCGTATTACTGATCCAGTGGATGGTGGACACCAATACAGGAACATCGCGGTTAAGAGGCGGGCTCCCACCGTCATGGAAAAGTGGAGACAAGACGGGGACCGCAAATAGCCCCAATTTCAATAACAAGACCAACGATGTCGCCATTTTCTGGCCACCGGCACGGCCGCCCGTCATTGTTACGTCCTTCTATGAATCAGACGGAAAATATGACAAGATCCGCGACGCCGATCAGGCCGTGCTTGCCGAAGTGGGTAGGATCGCGGCAGCCCAGGCGGTAGAATGGCACGGCGGGCTCGACTGATTTTGTTCGGTTCATCATCCTGAAATGAGTTCAGGATGATGATTGCGGGAAAATGCCAAGCCGCCTATATCGCAATCATGTCTTCTATTCGCCCTTGGCGCGATATTGCGCGCCGTCAGTCCCGCCAGATCATGGTCGGTAATGTTCCTGTTGGTGGCAATGCCCCGATTTCGGTGCAAACGATGACCAACACGCTGACCAGCGATGCAGGCGCGACGATTGATCAAATCCGCCGCTGCGAAGATGCGGGCGTTGATATCATCCGCGTATCCTGCCCCGACGTCGAAAGCACCGCGTCACTGAAACAGATTGTCCGCGCTGCGAATGTCCCGATCGTCGCCGACATTCATTTCCACTACAAACGTGCGTTGGAAGCGGCGGATGCGGGTGCGGCCTGTCTGCGCATCAACCCCGGCAATATCGGGTCGTCCGAACGCGTGCGGGAAGTCGTCAATGCCGCGAAGGCCAATGGTTGCGCCATTCGCATCGGCGTCAATGCGGGAAGCCTCGAAAAAGACCTTTTGGAAAAATATGGCGAGCCGTGTCCAGAGGCGCTGATCGAAAGCGCGCTTGACCATATCAAGTTGCTGCAGGATCATGATTTTCACGAGTTCAAGGTCGCGGTGAAGGCGTCGGACGTCTTCCTTGCGGTTGCGGCTTATATGGGGCTTGCCGATGCAGTCGACTGCCCTTTGCATCTTGGCATTACCGAAGCCGGCGGGCTTATCGGCGGAACAGTCAAATCGTCCATCGGCATGGGCAATCTGCTTTGGGCAGGGATCGGCGACACCATTCGCGTCAGCCTGTCTGCCGAACCCGAAGAAGAGGTCCGCGTCGGCTATGAAATCCTGAAAGCCTTGGGCCTGCGCACGCGCGGTGTTCGCGTGGTCAGCTGCCCAAGCTGCGCGCGCCAAGGCTTCGACGTCATCCGTACAGTGCAGAAGCTTGAAGAGGCTCTCAGCCACATCAAAACCCCCATGTCCCTCTCCGTTCTGGGTTGCGTGGTCAACGGCCCCGGTGAAGCGCGCGAAACCGATATCGGTATTACCGGCGGCGGCAATGGCAAGCACATGGTCTATCTGTCCGGCGTCACCGACCATCATGTTGAAAATGACGAGATGGTCAGCCACATCGTCCGGCTCGTAGAAGCCAAGGCAGCAGAGATTGACGCGGGCACAAGCGTCAGCATGGACACGCTGCACGGGAAAGCGGCTTGAGCCTCTCGATACGGGCGGCAACGCCAGCCGACATCTCGCTCATCGGGCAATTCATTCGCGACTTGGCGGAATATGAAAAGCTTGCCCATGCAGTGCGTTTCGATGAAGCTGTCATGACGCAAAAGCTGTTCGGACCGCGACCTTATGCAGAGGTGCTGATTGGCGAGATTGACGGCGTGGCGCAGGGGTTCGCCTTATTCTTTCACAACTTTTCGACCTTTGAAGGTCGGCCCGGCATTTATCTGGAAGACCTATTCGTTCGGCCAGACGCGCGTGGGTCGGGGCTTGGCAAGGCACTGCTTGGCAAGCTTGCGGCGCTTGCGGTTGAACGCGATTGTGCGCGGCTGGAATGGTCAGTGCTCGATTGGAACACGCCGGCGATTGATTTCTACAAGGCGCTGGGCGCAAAACCTATGGACGAATGGACGGTCTACCGTGTCGATGGCGACGCGCTCGATAACCTTGCCACACAAAGCCAGTAACCATGTCTGAACTCCACCCGCGTCCGCTTATCCCATTCATGGTGGCTGCGGCGGGTATCGGCACATTTTCCCTGATGGATGCGGCGATGAAGGATCTTGCGCTGTCGCTTGGTGCCTATAATGCCGTCATGTGGCGCAACTGCCTTGGTGCATTGTTCATGGGGCTGCTGTTCATCGCCATGCGACAGAAATGGCCGCCAGCACATATCCTGAAAATCCATCTGTGGCGCAGTATGGTCGTTTCGGTAATGGCGGTCAGCTTTTTCTGGTCGCTGACGAAATTGCCGCTGGCGGAGGCAATCGGGTTAAGTTTTATCGCGCCCGTGATCGCATTGTATCTAGCTGCAGTCATGCTGGGGGAGAAAATAGGCCGGGAAGCGATTTGGGCATCCCTAGCGGGGCTTGGCGGGGTGGTGATCATTCTGACCGGCCGTTTAAGCGGGCACTACACCACAGGGCATCTTTGGGGCGCTGCGGCGGTGTTGTTTTCGGCGGTGGTGTTTGCGTATAATCTGATCCTCGCCCGGCGGCAGGCGCAGGTTGCAGGCCCAATCGAAATTGCCTTCTTTCAAAACCTGTTTGTGGCCGCGACGCTCAGCCTTGTCGCACCATGGTTTTTACAGCCGATCAGCGTGTCCGATGCGCCGATGATCGGTGGGGCGGCCGCATTGGCCATCATCTCGCTCCTGCTGCTTAGCTGGGCCTATGCACGCGCTGAGGCGCAAATCCTGATCCCCGTCGAATATACAGCCTTTGCCTGGGCGGCGTTTTTCGGCTGGCTGTTCTTTGCCGAGCCTGTGACACTGCCCGTGCTTTTGGGTACGGCATTGATTGTCAGCGGCAGCCTGATTGCGGCGCGGGCGAAACCCGAACCGGTTAGCCAAGTGGAGATCGCGACGGTTTAGACGCACCTGCGGGCGGGAAAGATTTGTAGCCTCATATTTCACGCTGACGAGCGGTAAAAACGTACCCTCGCCATAAACGACGTCACCCTGAACTTGTTTCAGGGTCTTACTGTTCAACGTTGGAATTAAGACCCTGAAACAAGTTCAGGGTGACGCCCGGTGTTGCGGTCATCGGCCCTGAATCAAATCCAGCATCATTAGGCTTTCGGCAAAACCGAGTTGCTTAAGCTGCAAGCGCCGAATAAATCATCGTCTTGATCTCGCGCCGGACCGGGTAAGTACTCGACGGCATCAACTGCGTCATGAAAATCATGATGACGTCCTCGACCGGATCAACGAAGAAAGCGGTGGAATACATCCCGCCCCAGTAAAAATCGCCAGTTGAACAAGGCGTCAATGTTGCGGCGCTGTCGATCGTGGTGGCAAAACCTAGGCCAAAGCCGATGCCTGCCATTTCTGCCTCGCTGAACAAGGATTTCGACATTTGCGTCAAGTCTTGCCCACCCGGAATGTGGTTGGCGGTCATCAGTTCAATCGTCTTGGGGCTCAAAATTTGCACCCCATCAAGCGCGCCGCCGTTGAGCAGCATCCGACAGAAGCGGTGATAATCGGCAACGCTCGATGCAAGTCCGCCACCACCTGAATTGAACGACCAGCCTTTGGTCCAAAGGCTTTCGGCGCCTGCCTTGTCAAAAAGCTTCATCTTCTTTTCAGGGTCAAAGGCGAAGCCTTCGGGAATGCGCGCGGCCTTGTCGGCGGGCACCGAGAAGAAAGTGTCGGTCATGTCCAGGGGCGCGAAAATATGCGTCTGGAAATATTCTGGCAATGACAGCCCGCTGATCCGCTCAACCAATATGCCAAGCACATCGGTTGATACCGAATAATTCCACTGCGTGCCGGGGTCGAACTCCAGCGGGATTTGCGCGAGCGTATCGATAAAGCTTTGCGAAGTGCTTTTGGTCCAGCTTTCGACATCGGTCTTGCGATAGGCCGCGTCGATATTGGTGCGTTCCTGAAAGCTGTAGGTGAATCCAGCGGTGTGCCGCAGCAGATCGACAACGCGCAACGGCGTTGTCGGCGGGCGCGAGACGAAGGGCACATTGCCGCCGCCAGCGACAAAGACGCCCAATTGCGCGAATTCGGGGATATATTTGGCGACTGGGTCGGTCAGCGCCACCTTGCCTTGCTCAACCAATTGCATGAATGCGACTGACGTAATCGGCTTGGTCATGGACGCTATGCGGAAAATGGCATCTTCGGCGACACCCGAACTCCACTGCAACGCGATATCGTCGCCACGGCCAACCAACACCGACGCGAACGGCAATTTCCCGTTGTCGAGATAATTCGCCTGAATGAATCCAGGAATGCGGGCGAGGCGGTCGGAAACGAAACCTAGGTCTTCGGCGCTCATACTGCGGTTTGTCCTGTCAATTGCCGGGTTACGGGGTGCGAGCTGGAAAGCCCGCCATCGACGGCAATGGCCTGGCCGTTAACATAAGATGACTGGTCGCTTGCCAGAAACAACGCCACATTGGCCAGTTCCTCCGGCTGCGCGCCGCGGCGCAACGGGTTCAGGCGGCCAATCTTTTCAGTCACGCCCTTTTCGCGGGCGTAATCGAATGTCGGCTTGGTCATGCCTGTTTCGGTGAGGCCCGGGCAGATTGCGTTGCAGCGGACGTTGGTGCCCGACAATTGCTGCGAGGTGACTTGCGCCAGATTGATGACGCCTGCCTTTGATGCAGAATATGGCGGGCCACCAGCGCCCGAACGGATGCCAGCGACGCTTGCGGTCAGAATGATCGATCCGCCATTGCCAGCATCAGCCATGATCTTGCCTGCATGCTTGACCATCAGCCATGGGCCGATAAGGTTGACGCGCAAGACGCTGGTGAAATTTTCCACCGTGTTATCGAAGATGCCTTCCATGCCGCCCGAAATGCCTGCGTTGGCAAAAGCAATGTCAAGATGGCCGTGCAGCGAAATTGTTTGTGCAACCAGTGCTGTGACATCTGCCTCGTCGCCTGCATCCATTTGTACGGCAGTGGCTGCATCGCCAATCATGGCTGCTGTGTCATGCACGGACGCGGCCATATCGCCTAAGACAACCTTGGCGCCCTCGGCGGCAAAGCGGATGGCGGACGCGCGGCCAATGCCTGACCCTGCGCCGGTGATGATGGCAACTTTGCCGTCCAATGCTCCACTCATACGACGACGCCCCCATCAACCACAATTGTCTGCCCGGTCATAAAGCTTGAGGCGTCGGATGCCAAATATACCGCAGCGCCAGCGATCTCGCGCGGCTCACCAATGCGACCCAACGCCGCGCCAGAGGTAGATGCTTTGAGGTTTTCAGGATTTTCCCACAGGGCCTTGGCGAAATCGGTTTTCACAAGACCTGGTGCGATTGAATTGATGCGCACATTGTGCGGGCCATATTCGCGCGCGAGATTCTTGGTCATCTGAATATCGGCGGCCTTAGTTATCGCATAAGCGCCCAAGATCGGCGATCCGCGCAGGCCGCCGATTGACGAGACAATCACGATTGAGCCCGACTTGCGTTCAATCATTTCGGGAACCACCATCTGGATCAGCCAATGCTGCGATACGATATTGTGGTCCAATGTCTTGCGCAATTGTTCGTCGGTGATGGTGGCCATGGGGCCATAATGCGGGTTCGATGCTGCGTTGCAGACCAGCACATCGACCTTGCCGAAAGCCTTGCGGGTTTCATCGACGAGATTTTGCAAGCTTTCCTTGGAAGAAAGGCTGGAGGCCACGGCGATGGCGGATCCGGGGTGCTTGGCGTTGATACCGTTAGCGACTGCTTCACAATCCGCAATGTTGCGGCTGGAAATTGCGACCTTGGCGCCTTGCGCTGCCATTTCCTCGGCAATGGCTTGGCCGATGCCGCGTGATGAACCTGTGATGATGGCAACCTTGCCGGTCATATCGAATAAAGACATTTTTCTCTCTCCAAGTTCCGCCCCGCTTGCGAGGAAGATTATTGTCTACGCCCCAGCCTTCTCAGCGAACTTCCATGCGGATTCCGCCAGTGGGAACACGCGCTCGGCCATGGCTTGTGCATGTGACGAGCTTGCGGTGCCGTCGATGACGCGTTTCTTGATGCCTTGGATAATCCCGGCGAGCCGGAAGAAATTATACGCAAAATACCAGTTCATGTCCGGCACGCCGTCACGGTTCGTAGCGGCGCAATAGCGTTTTACCATTTCTTCCAGTTCGGGGATGCCCAGCGCAGCGCGGTCAAGGTCCATAACGCCCGACCGGCCTTCATTCTGTGTTACCCATGCCATTGCGACATAGGTAAAATCGGCCAGCGGATCGCCCAAGGTCGACAATTCCCAATCCAGCACCGCCACTACCTTTGCCTCTTTGGCGTCGAATATCATGTTGTCGATGCGATAGTCGCCATGGACGACACTGGTACGCGTCTGCTCGGGCAGGGTTTTGGGCAGCCATTCGATGAGGCGTTCCATTTCCGGCATGGTCTCTGTCTCGGCGAGCCTGTATTGCTTTGTCCAGCGTTCGACCTGCCGCCCGAAATAATTGCCAGGCTTGCCAAAGTCGGAGAGGCCAGCACCTTCGACGTCGACATTGTGGAGCGCCGCCAATGTGTCGATCATCGCCTCATAAGTCGCGCGGCGTTCTGCAGGGTTTGAACCAGGCATTGCCCCGTCCCAGATGGTGCGTCCTTCGACCATATCCATGATGTAGAACATCGATCCAGCCACGCTGTCGTCGGTGCACAGGCCAAAGGGTTTGGCGACCGGAAAGCCGGTTGGATAAAGACCAGCGATCACCTTATATTCGCGGTCGACGGCATGTGCGCTCGGCAACAAGACGCCGAACGGCTTGCGGCGGAGCACATAGGACCCGCTTTTGGCGTTTATCCTGTAGGTCGGGTTTGACTGCCCACCTGCAAACTTCAGAACCCCGACCGGCCCTTCAAAGCCCTCGACATTTTCGGCCATCCACCGCGCCAATTTGTCGGCTTCGAGAATGTCTGCTCCGGTGGGCGCGACGGTTCCGGTAAAGGCCGTTTGCGCGTCAATCGGGGTTGGCGGCGTACTCATTGGTCAAAAACGATGACCGAACGGGCCGAGTCACCGCGCTTCATCTGGTCAAAGCCTTCGTTAATCCGCTCCAGCGGAATAGTTTCCGAAATGATCGTGTCGAGATCCAGCAGCCCGCGCATATAAAAATCGACCAGACGTGGAATG
>Ga0136636_10000981_pt1 | contig 16043 bp, 29 predicted proteins | sample AntDrymUQ8522106_2_FD_104653 | JGI IMG/M metagenome (GOLD analysis project Ga0136636, IMG submission 104653) | Polar desert sand microbial communities from Dry Valleys, Antarctica - metaG UQ852 (21.06) | ecosystem: Environmental > Terrestrial > Soil > Desert | place: Antarctica: Dry Valley... | reverse complement strand
TTTTAAAAGCAATTTAAAGCTAGATGCTGCAAAAACAATGCTTGTATTGAAAGAGGGTAACCGCAATGTTTATTTGTCGGCTCGCAATCTTCCAAAAACTCAAGTTGTAACCTTAAGTGATTTAAATACATTTGGTATTATGAACTCTGGTACAATTGTTTTTGATGAAAGCTCTATTAAAGAATTGGATAACATGTTTAATGCGTAAGGAGAACGAATCATGAAAGTTATTATTAAACCTATCGTCACCGAAAAGCAAACAATCCAATCGGAGAAATTGAACCGATATGGCTTTGTCGTGGCAAAAGAAGCAAATAAGCTTCAAATTAAAAAAGCCGTTGAAGAGCTTTATAGCGTAACCGTAGAGTCGGTAAACACCCTTAGAACACCTGGTAAAAACAAAAGTCGTTTTACTAAAGCTGGAGTTGTTGAAGGTCGTGTTTCATCTAGCAAAAAAGCTATGGTTACTTTGGCTCAAGGGGAAAAGATTGATTATTATAGCAATATTTAATTAAGATGGCAGTAAGAAAACTAAAGCCCACAACACCGGGGCAGAGACACAAAATTATTGGTGCATTTGATGCGGTTACCTCAAGTGTACCAGAAAAGTCTTTATTGCAGCCACTGAAGAAATCAGGCGGTCGTAACAACACTGGTAAAATGACCATGCGTTACATTGGAGGCGGGCATAAAAGAAAGTATCGGGTAATCGATTTCAAACGTAATAAAGACGGTGTAGGTGCAGTAGTAGAATCAATACAGTACGATCCTAACAGAAGTGCGCGTATAGCTTTACTTGTTTATGCAGATGGCGAAAAACGCTATATTCTTGCACCAAACGGATTACAGGTTGGACAGCAAATCGCATCAGGTAGCGGAATCGCTCCTGAAGTTGGAAACTCATTGCCTCTTGGTGAAATACCTTTGGGATCAATAGTTCATAACATCGAACTTCGTCCCGGACAGGGTGGTATCATGGCGCGTAGTGCCGGTACATTCGCTCAGTTGGCTGCTCGTGATGGCAAATATGCCGTTATCAAATTACCTTCCGGAGAAAGCCGGATGATTCTTACCACTTGTCGTGCTACAATTGGAGCAGTAGGAAATTCTGATCACGCATTAGAGCAATCGGGTAAAGCCGGTCGCAGTCGTTGGTTAGGACGTCGTCCTCGTGTTCGTCCTGTAGTAATGAATCCTGTCGATCACCCAATGGGTGGTGGTGAAGGACGTGCTTCTGGAGGTCATCCACGCTCACGCAAAGGGTTATTGGCTAAAGGTTACAAAACCCGTGCTCCAAAGAAAGGTTCAAGCAAGTATATACTTGAACGTAAGAAAAAGTAATTTGTTAATTTGAAACAATTATGAGCAGATCGTTAAAAAAAGGCCCATACATTAATATGAAACTTGAGAAGAAAGTTCTAACAATGAACGACTCAGGTAAAAAAACAGTAATTAAAACATGGGCAAGGGCGTCAATGATATCGCCTGAGTTTGTTGGACATACTATTGCTGTACACAATGGCAATAAGTTTATCCCTGTGTATGTTACTGAGAATATGGTAGGCCATAAACTGGGTGAATTTGCGTTAACTCGCACATTCCGAGGTCATGCTGGAAATAGAAAAAAATAATCCAGCAAAAGTTAATTCATTAAAGAAGTTAAAATGGGTGCAAGAAAAAAAATAGTTGCCGACAAAGCCAAAGAAGCTCGCAAAAGCCAGGCTTTCGCCTCGCTCCGCAATGTACCGACTTCTCCCCGTAAGATGCGTCTTGTGGTTGATTTAATCAGGGGTAAAGAAGTTAATGTGGCACTTGATATACTAAAGTTCTCTACAAAAGAGGCTTCACGTCGTGTCGAAAAATTACTGTTATCAGCGGTTGCAAATTGGAAAACAAAAAATGAAGGTGTTCGCATGGAAGATGCTGATCTTTTTGTGAAAACAGCATTTGTAGATTCTGGTCGAATTCTTAAACGATTAAGACCTGCTCCTCAAGGACGGGCTCATCGTATTCGCAAACGATCAAATCATGTAACAATTCATGTTGATAGCAAAGTATCTAACGAAATAATTACACGCTAGATGGGACAAAAAGTTAATCCAATTAGTTACCGCTTGGGAATCATCCGTGGATGGGACTCAAACTGGTTCGGCGGAAAAAATTATGGTGACAAATTAGTTGAAGACACCAAAATCCGCAAGTATTTGAATGCACGTCTGGCAAAAGCAAGTTTGTCACGTATTGTTATCGAACGGACATTGAAGCTCGTTACTGTAACTGTATATACAGCTCGTCCTGGGATAATTATCGGAAAAGGAGGCCAAGAGGTTGATAAACTAAAAGAAGAATTGAAAAAACTTACCGATAAGGAAGTTCAAATCAATATCTTTGAAGTTAAACGTCCTGAATTGGATGCATTGATTGTTGCAAACAACATTGCTCGTCAACTCGAAGGTCGTATCGCCTATCGTCGTGCCATTAAAATGGCTATCGCTTCTACCATTCGTATGGGAGCTGAAGGTATTAAAATTCAAATCGCTGGTCGTTTGAATGGAGCAGAGATGGCTCGTACAGAAATGTACAAAGAAGGTCGTACTCCTCTACACACGATTCGCGCGGAGATTGATTATGCTAAAGCCGAAGCTTTAACTAAAATGGGATTATTGGGGATTAAAGTTTGGATTTGTAAAGGTGAAATTTATGGTAAACCGGATTTAACTCCGAACCAAGGTAATGCCTCACAAACCAAAGAGCCTCGAAAAATCGCCGGTAAGAAAAAAAGAAAGTAGTCATCTGTTAATTAGTCAGGAACGATGTTACAACCAAAAAAAGTAAAATATAGAAGAAGGCAAAAGGGAAAAATGAAGGGTATTGCTCAACGCGGGCATGATCTTGCATTTGGTACTTTTGGTATTAAGTCCTTACAAAGTAAATGGATTACAGGTCGGCAGATTGAAGCTGCGCGTGTTGCTGTAACCAGATATATGCAACGTCAAGGACAAATATGGATTCGAATTTTTCCAGATAAACCTATCACTAAAAAACCTGCAGAGGTTCGTATGGGTAAAGGAAAAGGTAGTCCCGAGGGATATGTAGCTCCAGTTACACCAGGACGTATTCTTATAGAATGTGATGGAGTACCCTATGAAATTGCTAAAGAGGCATTACGCCTAGCTGCTCAAAAACTTCCGGTTACAACCAAGTTTATTGTGAGAAGGGATTTTGTTGAATCTACAAATGAGTAATCATGAAAGTTGAAGAAATACAAGAATTATCAATAGCAGAAATTGTTGAACGTATCGACTTGGAGAAAGTTCAATTAGTTCAATTGGAACTTAATCATGTGGTATCTCCTTTGGAGAATCCATTGAAGATTAGACATACCCGTCGTAACATAGCAAGGTTATTGACTATATTAGGTCAAAAAAAGGTAAAAGCATAAAACAATAAAGATGGAAACCAGAAACCTCAGAAAAGAGCGTACAGGTGTTGTGGTAAGCAACAAAATGGAGAAATCAGTTGTTGTGGCCGTTGAAATTAGGGAGAAACACCCTATCTACGGAAAGTTCGTTAAGAAGACAAAAAAATTCCACGCACACGACGAGAACAACACCTGCGGAATAGGGGACACAATCCGTATAATGGAAACACGCCCCTTGAGCAAGACCAAGCGTTGGAGATTAGTTGAAATAATTGAAAGAGCTAAGTAACCATGATACAGCAAGAGTCTAGATTAAATGTTGCCGACAATAGTGGTGCCAAAGAAGTGTTATGTATTCGTGTGCTAGGTGGCACAGGAAAACGTTATGCACGAATTGGAGATCGCATTGTGGTAACAGTAAAAAACGCATTGCCATCAAGTGAAATGAAAAAAGGTACCGTGACCAAGGCAGTGGTGGTACGTACCAGGAAAGAGACCAGACGAACCGACGGTTCGTACATCCGTTTCGACGATAACGCATGTGTATTAATTAATAATACTGGCGAAATGAGAGGTACCCGTATCTTTGGTCCTGTAGCGCGCGAATTACGTGATGGATACATGAAGATTGTATCGTTGGCGCCTGAAGTACTATAATCAATAAAAGATTACAGAAATGGGAAAATTACATATTAAAAAAGGCGACGTAGTAATCGTTAACGCTGGTGAAGATAAAGGTCAGGAAGGTAAAGTACTGGAGATTATCGCTGAAAAGCAACGTGCTATCGTGGAAGGTGTTAACATGGTGAGCAAACACACCAAACCTAATGCCGCACATCCACAAGGTGGTATTGTTAAAAAGGAGGCTCCAATACATATTTCGAACCTAAATATCAAAGATCCTTCAACCGGTAAAGCTACGCGAATCGGTCGTCGAATGAACGACAAAAATAAATTGGTTCGTTTTTCTAAAAAATCAGGGGAGGAGATTAAATAATGAGCTACACTATTGCATTAAAGAGCAAGTATCGGGAACAAATTGTACCATCCTTGATGACAGAATTTGGGTATAAAAGTGTAATGCAAGTTCCACGATTAGAGAAAATTGTTATCAATCAAGGTGTAGGAGGTGCTACAGCCGATAAAAAAATTGTTGATATCGCTATAAACGAAATGACAACTTTTACCGGTCAAAAAGCAGTTGCTACTCTATCAAAGAAAGATATTTCGAACTTTAAATTACGTAAGAAAATGCCTATTGGTGTTCGAGTTACGTTACGAAGTGATCGGATGTATGAATTTCTTGAACGCCTTATCCGCGTGGCTTTACCACGTATTAGAGACTTCAAAGGAATTAATTCAAAACTAGATGGACGCGGTAATTATACCTTAGGAATTGAAGAGCAAATTATCTTCCCTGAAATAAATATCGACGCAATTAGCAAAATAATGGGTATGAATATTACCTTTGTGACCTCTGGAGAAACCGATGAGGAAGCATTTGCATTGCTACGTGAATTTGGTTTGCCATTTAAGAACTTAAAAAAGAATTAATTGTATGGCTAAGGAATCAATGAAAGCTCGCGAAGTTAAAAGAGCTAAACTGGTTGCCAAGTACGCTGACAAAAGGGCTAAGTTAAAAGCGGCAGGTGATTATGCAGGATTGCAAGAAATACCTAAAAACGCTTCGCCTGTTCGCTTGCACAACCGTTGCAAATTAACAGGTCGCCCCAAAGGTTATATGCGTCAGTTTGGAATCAGTAGGATTAACTTTCGCGAAATGGCTTCAGCCGGTTTAATCCCCGGAGTTAGAAAAGCAAGTTGGTAAAAGAAGATTTGAAGAGAGATAAAGATTAAATATTGTCTCGCTCTCGAGATCAATTTAAACTTAAGTTAAAATTATGACAGATCCTATTGGAGATTTCCTGACCAGAATCAGGAACGCCATTATGGCAAAACACAAAGTCGTTGAAATCCCTGCTTCTAATGTTAAGAGGGAAATGACTAAAATCCTTTACGAAAAAGGATATATCCTTAATTATAAATTTATTGAGGATGACAAACAGGGCACCGTTAAAATTGCCCTTAAGTATGATCCGGTGTCGAAAGCACCAGCGATTAAAAAACTTAAAAGAGTAAGTACCCCCGGTTTACGTCAGTACACCGGTTATAGGGATCTTCCTCGGGTATTAAACGGTTTAGGAGTAGCTATCTTATCTACTTCACATGGTTTAATGACTGACAAAGAAGCTCGTTTACAACAAGTAGGCGGCGAAGTATTATGTTACGTTTATTAATGAAGGAGGGAACAGAATGTCAAGGATAGGAAAATTACCCATCGCATTGCCCTCGGGAGTGAGCGTAACTGTGAATAATAATGTTGTAACTGTAAAGGGACCTAAAGGCACACTTAATCAAGTTGTTGATCCTGAAATTGTTGTTAATGTTGATGAGAAACAAGTTGTAGTAAATCGTCCTTCTGATGAAAAAAATCACAGGGCTTTACATGGTTTGTATCGTTCGCTCATTAATAATATGATTATTGGAGTAACACAAGGTTTCGTTAAAAAAATGGAATTAGTTGGAGTTGGTTATCGTGCTATTAGTAATGGACAAGTACTTGAATTATCGTTAGGATATTCACATGCTATCCATTTATTGCTTCCTAACGAAATTAAGTTAGAGGCTGTAACTGATAGAAAGAGCAATCCAATTATCACAATGGAATCGGCTGACAAACAATTATTAGGTCAGGTTTGTGCAAAAATTCGCTCATTACGTAAGCCAGAGCCTTATAAAGGTAAAGGTGTTAAATTTGTTGGTGAAGTTATTCGCAGAAAAGCTGGTAAGTCTGCTAAGGTTTAATATATAAAAAAAGAATTATGGCTTTTTCTAAGATAGTACGCAGATTAAAAATTAAACATAGAATTCGTAAACGAATTGCTGGTGCTGCTCAAAAACCTCGTATGACGGTATTTCGCAGTAACAAACAAATATCAGTTCAATTGATTGATGATATTAGTGGTAAAACGCTTGTTTCGGCCTCTTCGCTACTTAAAGATATTGCATCAGTTAAAGTTCCTAAAACGGAACAGGCTGCTTTAGTCGGAAAATTAGTAGCTGAAAAAGCATTAAGCGCTGGAATTACGAATGTTGTATTCGATCGTAACGGATATTTGTATCATGGACGTGTAAAACAACTAGCAGACGCTGCGCGCGAAGCTGGTCTTAAATTTTAACTGTTATGGCAGGAAATATAAAACGAGTAAAATCAAATAACGATCTGGAATTGAAAGACAGATTGGTGGCTATCAATAGGGTTACCAAAGTAACCAAAGGAGGCCGCACATTCAGTTTTTCTGCTATAGTAGTGGTAGGAAACGAAAATGGCATTGTTGGCTGGGGACTTGGTAAAGCAGGTGAAGTAACAGCTGCAATCGCTAAAGGCGTTGAGGCTGCCAAAAAGAACTTGGTTAAAGTGCCTATTTATAAAGGAACGATTCCTCATGAGCAATTAGCTCGCTTTGGTGGTGCAAGTGTTTTTATTAAACCAGCATCTCATGGTACAGGAGTAAAAGCCGGTGGTGCGATGCGCGCAGTATTAGAAAGTGTTGGTGTTATCGACGTTTTGGCTAAATCAAAAGGATCATCAAATCCTCACAACTTAGTTAAAGCAACCATTGAAGCATTAGCAGAACTACGCGATCCTAAAACGGTAGCTAATCACCGTGGAATCTCAGTCGATCAAGTTTTTAACGGATAAGAATTTAAAAATGGCTAAAATTAAAATTACTCAAGTAAAAAGTAAAATTGGCTCAACTAAGTCGCAAAAAGCTACTTTAGAGTCACTTGGCCTGAAGAAAGTCCGTTCAACAGTTGAACATGACGAGAATCCGGTCATAATTGGAATGATTCGAAAAGTGAATCACCTGGTTGAAATAACCAGATAATTGGTCTAACAATTTAGCGTAAATTATAATGGAATTAAATAAACTTAAACCGGCCTGTGGAGCAACTAAATCTCAAAAGAGAATTGGTCGTGGACAAGGATCCGGCCATGGTGGTACTTCTACTCGTGGACATAAAGGCGCCAAATCGCGTTCGGGTTATTCCAGAAAGCGTGGATTCGAAGGGGGACAAATGCCATTGCAGCGCAGAGTTCCTAAATTCGGATTCAAAAGTCTTAATCGAGTTGAATATAAAGGAATCAACATTGATGCAATTCAAACATTGGTTACCGAAAAAGAATTGGTTGATATTACACCTGATATTCTGCTTGAAGCAGGATTAATAAGTAAAAACGACTTAGTAAAAATTCTTGGTAATGGTTCATTGAGTGCTAAAGTGAATGTTAAAGCACATGCTTTTTCAAAATCAGCTATAGTAGCCATTGAAGCAGTTAACGGAACCGCTGAAAAATTATAATTGGATGAAACTGTTTGAAACCATTCGAAATATATGGAAAATTGAGGATCTGAAATCTCGGATCCTCTCTACCTTAGGATTTGTCCTTATCTACAGGTTAGGTTCTTTCGTTGTTCTACCAGGTATTGATCCCGAACAATTAGCAGGTCTTAAAAATCAAACCCGCGATGGGGTGATGGGTCTGCTTGATATGTTCTCTGGAGGTGCGTTTAGTAATGCATCAATTGTTGCACTAGGTATTATGCCTTATATTTCTGCATCAATTGTAGTGCAATTGCTAGGCATAGCAGTTCCTTATTTTCAACGTTTACAGCGAGAAGGTGAAAGTGGACATCGGAAAATAAATCAAATAACACGTTATTTAACTGTGTTAATTTTATTGTTTCAAGCCCCTGCCTATATTGCTAACTTACACTCTCAATTACCTGCAGGCGCATTTGCAGGAGCTGGATTGTTGTTTACAATATCCTCTACAATAATTTTAACTGCCGGATCGATGTTTGTGATGTGGCTAGGTGAAAGAATTACCGATAAGGGTATTGGAAATGGGATTTCATTAATCATCATGATTGGTATTATTGCTCGATTACCACATTCATTAGCGGCAGAATTTGTTTCGCGATTAGGTGCTGGGAATGCAAACGGTGGACCAATTATGCTACTAGTAGAGTTTGTATTTTTGTTTCTTGTGTTTGTTGGAAGTATTTTATTGGTTCAAGGAACTCGTAGAATACCCGTACAATATGCAAAACGAATTGTTGGAAATAAACAATATGGAGGTGTACGTCAATATATTCCTCTTAAAGTAAATGCTGCTGGTGTTATGCCAATCATTTTTGCTCAAGCAATTATGTTTATTCCTGTAACATTAGCTGGGTTTATTGATAGTGAAAATGCAACAGGTTTTGCTGCAGTATTTGGAGATTTTACTGGTTTTTGGTATAATTTTTCTTTTGCGCTGCTAATCATTGTCTTTACATACTTTTATACTGCAATTACTATTAATCCAACGCAAATGGCTGAGGATATGAAGCGTAATGGTGGTTTTATTCCAGGAATTAAACCTGGTAAAAAGACAGTTGAATTTATTGATTCGGTTATGTCAAAGATAACTTTACCTGGCTCTATATTTTTAGCGATTGTGGCAATATTGCCTGCATTTGCGATGATGGCTGGAGTCGAAAGTTCATTTGCTCACTTTTTTGGAGGGACATCACTTTTGATTTTAGTTGGCGTAGTGTTGGATACATTGCAGCAAATTGAAAGTCATTTGTTGATGAGACATTATGATGGATTATTAAAGTCTGGACGTATTAAAGGCCGCACCGGAGGTGGAGCAGCTGCATATTAGTCTTTGTTTATTTGTGTTGTACAGGAACTGATGGTGTTTTTAAAGACAGAAGATGAGATAGCGTTAATGCGACTAAGTAATCAATTAGTCGCACGAACATTGGGAGCAGTAGCGTCGAAAATTATACCAGGTGTTACAACACTTGAACTTGATAAAATTGCTGAAGAGTTTATAAGAGATAATGGTGGAATACCAGGCTTTTTAAACTATCAAGGATTTCCAAATTCATTATGTACCTCTGTTAACGAACAGGTAGTACATGGGATACCAAATAAAAAACCATTGCTTGAAGGCGACATTGTTTCTGTTGATTGTGGTGTGTTGCTAAATGGGTTTTATGGCGATTCTGCATATACTTTTAATGTTGGAGAGGTGAGTGATGAAACGCAAAAGTTGTTAACAGCAACCTTGCAATCACTATACCTTGGAATAGAAAAAGCAATAGTAGGAAACCGAATTGGGGATATTGGAAATGCTATTCAGGAATATACAGAATCGAACGGATATAGCGTAGTTAGAGAAATGGTAGGACATGGAATTGGCAGAAACCTTCATGAAGCACCCGAAGTACCTAATTATGGAAAGAAGGGAAGTGGTTCTAAGTTAGTTGAAGGAATGATAATTGCGATTGAACCTATGATAAATTTAGGAACTCGTAAAATTATTCAAGAAAACGATGGATGGACTATTCGAACCAGTGATAAAAAAGTTTCGGCACATTTTGAACACACGATTGTTGTTCGAAAAGAAAAAGCTGAATTATTATCCAGTTTTGATTTTATCGAAGAAGTATTAAATTTGCAGTCTCAAAAATAAAGTTTAACATCCGAATATGCCTAAACAATCGTCAATAGAACAAGACGGAACGATTATAGAAGCCTTATCTAACGCTATGTTTCGTGTAGAATTAGAAAATGGTCATGTAATAACAGCTCATATATCTGGTAAAATGCGCATGCATTATATTAAAATTTTACCGGGTGATAAAGTTAAGGTTGAAATATCACCTTATGATTTAAGTAAAGGAAGAATTAGTTATAGGTATAAATAATAAAATTATCTGACATGAAAGTTAGAGCATCTATTAAGAAAAGAAGTGCCGATTGCAAGATAGTTCGCAGAAAAGGGCGCTTATATGTTATCAATAAAAAGAATCCCAAGTATAAACAACGTCAAGGATAAATATTTGTAAATTATGGCAAGAATTGTCGGTGTTGATTTACCCGTCAACAAAAGAGGCGAAGTTGCGTTAACTTATATCTATGGTATAGGTCGCAGTTCAGCCAATAAAATTTTGGAAAAAGCCGGTGTTGATCGTGAAATAAAGGTTAAAGACTGGAACGATGAGCAACTAGGAGCTATTCGTGATTATATCACCTCACAAATTAAAGTAGAGGGAGAACTAAGGTCTGAGTTTCAGCTTAACATTAAGCGATTAATGGATATAGGTTGTTATCGTGGCATTCGTCACCGTTTGGGATTACCTCTTCGTGGGCAAACAACGAAAAATAATGCTCGTACCCGTAAAGGGCGTAAGAAAACTGTTGCTAACAAGAAAAAGGCTACTAAATAATAAGTGAGACATGGCAAAAAAACCAGCTACTCAGAAAAAAAGAGTTGTTAAAATAGAGGCCGTTGGCCAGGCGCACATTCATTCGTCGTTTAATAACATTATCATATCATTAACCAATGCAAATGGTCAAGTTATCTCTTGGTCAAGTGCTGGTAAGATGGGTTTTAGAGGTTCTAAAAAGAATACGCCTTATGCAGCTCAAACAGCTGCGGCAGATTGTGCTAAAGTGGCTTATGATTTAGGGTTACGTAAAGTAAAGGTTTTTGTGAAAGGACCAGGAAATGGACGTGAGTCAGCAATTCGTTCTTTGCACAGTGCAGGAATTGAAGTGTCTGAGATAATGGACATTACGCCTATGCCTCACAATGGCTGTCGTCCTCCTAAAAGACGTAGAGTTTAATTTTCACTAGTTATTAACCATAAGTTAGAGATTTAGAATTTAAATTATGAATGATTATATCCTTTTCACCTCTCTATAATCACGCGGCTTTCATATTCATAATTCGAAATCAAAAATTTGAAATCAAAAATTTAGAAGAATGGCTAGATATATTGGTCCAAAAACAAAAATTGCACGTAAGTTCGGAGAAGCTATTTACGGAGCAGATAAAAGCTTTGAGCGTAAAAACTATCCTCCAGGACAACACGGTAACAACCGTCGTAAAAAAACAAGTGAATATGGCCAGCAGCTTAAAGAAAAGCAAAAGGCTAAATACACATATGGAGTTTTAGAACGTCAGTTCCGTAATCTTTTCGAAAAAGCTACGCGTAGCAAAGGTATTACCGGTGAAATTTTGATCGGATTACTCGAATCGCGTTTAGATAACGTGGTTTATCGCCTTGGTCTTGCACCTACAAGAGCTGCTGCACGTCAGTTAGTTTCACACAAACACATTGTTGTGGATGGCTTAGTAGTTAACATTCCATCTTTTCAAGTAAAGAGTGGACATGTGATTAGTGTGCGCGAAAAATCCAAATCACTTGAAGTGATTAGTGATTCACTTAATGGAAGTGTTCATAAATTCTCATGGCTTGAATGGGATACTCACAGTAAGAGTGGTAAATTTTTAAATGTTCCTGAAAGATCAGAAATTCCTGAAAACATTAAAGAACAGTTGATCGTTGAATTGTACTCTAAATAATTGATTCTTATGGCAATATTAGCATTCCAAAAACCCGATAAAGTTATATTACTGGAGGCCAGTGACAAGGTCGGTAAATTTGAATTCCGTCCTTTGGAGCCCGGTTATGGTATCACCGTTGGAAATGCCTTAAGAAGAATATTGTTATCCTCTTTAGAGGGATATGCAATTACTACTATTAAGATTGAAGGAGTCGATCACGAGTTCAGTAGTATTCCGGGAGTTATTGATGACGTAACGGAAATAATTCTCAACTTAAAGCAAACCAGATTTAAGCGTGTATCAGAAGATATCGATCATGAGAAAGTGACTGTTCACATCAGTGGTAAAGACGAATTGAAAGCTGGGGATTTAAATCAGTTCATGACAGGATTTAAAATACTTAATCCTGACTTAGTAATTGCTCGATTGAATCCAGAAGCTTCGTTGAATTTAACCTTTACTATCAACAAAGGACGTGGTTATGTTCCATCAGAAGAGAATAAACCTTTCGAAGCTGAATTTGGAGTCATTGCAATTGATTCGATCTACACACCTATTCGGAATGTAAAATATTCTGTTGAAAACTATCGAGTTGAGCAAAAAACCGACTATGAGAAACTCGTAATCGAAATTGAAACAGATGGATCTATTCATCCTAAAGATGCATTAAAAGAAGCGGCTAAAATATTAATTTACCACTTCATGTTATTTTCAGATGAAAAAATCACCTTAGATACTGATGAGAAATTTGGTAATGATGAATTTGATGAAGAGGTTCTTCACATGCGTCAATTGCTTAAAACCAAACTAGTTGATATGGATTTATCAGTGCGGGCTCTTAATTGTTTAAAAGCTGCTGATGTTGAGACATTAGGTGAATTGGTGACCTTTAATCGGAATGATTTATTGAAATTTCGGAACTTTGGTAAGAAATCACTCACTGAGTTGGATGATTTGTTGCAAAATTTAAACCTTAGTTTTGGAATGGATACAAGTAAGTACAAATTAGATAAGGAATAATCGAAATGAGACATAAGAAAAAAATAAACCATTTGGGTCGTACCAGTTCGCATCGTAAAGCGATGTTGTCCAACATGGCAAATTCGCTTATTTTGCACAAACGCATTAAAACAACTTTAGCGAAAGCTAAAGCACTTCGGATGTACGTTGAGCCGTTGATAAATAAGACTAAAAACTTAACTACTGTAGAGGCAAAAACCAATGCACAGCGTGTTGTTTTTAGTTATTTACACGATAAGGTTGCTGTAAAAGAGTTATTTACTGAGGTTGCAGAAAAAATTGCTGATCGCCCAGGTGGATATACTCGAATTTTGAAATTAGGGAGTCGTGTAGGTGATGCTGCTGATATTTGTATAATTGAGTTAGTTGATTATAACGAAAACATGCTTAAAGCATCTAAAGGTTCTGATGATAAAAAGAAAACAACTCGTCGTAGTCGTAGAAGTACTGCTACTGCTGATGTTGCACCTGCAAAAGTTGTAAGCTCAGAGGTGAAAGATGCTGCTAGGGAAGAGTAAAAGAAGAATCATACGATTTTTCTTCTATTCTATCAAATAGATTAATTTATTGAGAGGGGATAAAGAAGAAATGCTTTATTCCTTTTTTTTTGTTTTTTCTTAAACACAATATTAAACAGATTTACAATGGGACAAATTGCAAACATTCATGCCCGTGAAATTCTTGATTCACGCGGTAATCCTACCATTGAAGTAGAAGTTACACTAGAAAGTGGAATTATTGGACGTGCTGCTGTGCCAAGTGGCGCATCAACAGGTGAAAATGAAGCTCTTGAACTTCGCGATGGTGATAAAGGTCGTTATTTAGGAAAAGGAGTATTAAAAGCAGTTGATAATGTTAACAACGTTATTGCTCCCGAATTAGTTGGTTACTCTTCTCTTGATCAAGTTTCTGTTGATAAAAAAATGCTTGAAATGGACGGTACCAAAACTAAAAGCAAGTTAGGTGCAAATGCTATTTTAGGTGTTTCTTTGGCTACAGCTCGCGCAGCTGCTGAATATCTGGGCATGCCATTGTATCGCTATATTGGTGGTGTTAATGCTAAAACACTTCCTGTTCCTATGATGAATATCATCAATGGTGGATCTCACTCTGATGCTCCTATTGCATTTCAGGAATTTATGATTCGTCCAGTTGGTGCTAAAACATTCCGTGAAGGATTACGCATGGGTGCAGAAGTTTTTCATAGCTTGAAAAAAGTATTGCACGATCGTAATTTAAGTACTGCTGTAGGTGATGAAGGTGGTTTTGCCCCAGCACTTGAAGGTACTGAAGATGCTTTAAATAGCATTATTGATGCTATCAAAAAAGCTGGTTACAAGCCAGGTCGTGCCTCAGAAGGTGGTGATGTTTCAATTGCTTTAGATTGTGCTGCTTCTGAATTTTTCAAAAATGGCATTTACGACTATAGCAAATTCGAAGGTGCGAATGGTAAGAAACTAACTATCGATCAGCAAGTTGATTTTATGGCTGAGTTAGTGGCTAAATATCCTATCGATTCAATCGAAGACTGTTTCTCAGAAAACGATTGGGAAGGTTGGGTTAAAGTTACTAAGCGTTTAGGCGATAAATGTCAATTAGTTGGCGACGATTTATTCGTTACCAATGTTGATTATTTGAAAAAAGGTATCGAGTTAGGTGCTGCCAATTCTATTTTAATTAAAGTAAACCAAATTGGTACTTTAACCGAAACGTTAGATGCTATTGAAATGGCACATCGTGCAGGTTATACGTCAGTTACTTCGCACCGTTCAGGTGAAACTGAAGATTCTACCATTGCTGATATTGCTGTAGCAACCAATAGCGGTCAAATTAAAACTGGTTCATTGAGCCGTTCAGATCGTATGGCTAAATACAACCAATTACTTCGCATTGAAGAAGAATTAGGTGAGAATGCTATTTATGGCTATAAAAAAGTAGTAAATAAATAGTTTTAAGCCGTTAAAATATCAAAGGGCATCTGGTTTTTCACGGGTGCCTTTTTTTCGTCGATTGAGGTGAGGTAAATGCCATTTTTATTGCACTTCAATGCGGTTTTCATCAAATTCAATGATATCGCCTTTACGCAGTTTCTTGCGTATTCTAATTTCAGTTTCGCCATTTACAGTAACTTCGTGGTTGAGAATGGCCATTTTTGCTTCGCCACCCGATTGAACTAATTGTAATGTTTTTAATAATCGATTGAGTTCGATATATTCATTGTTTTCGAGTTCAAAGAATTGCTGAGGTTTCATTTTGAATAGGTTTATTGATTTAAGGAGAGAGATATTGGCCTTTTTATTAGCCAAATAATGGGATGTCTGACGGGTAAATTCCGAATGACTTCTGGGTGAGAGGGATTCGGATTAAAATTTAGAAATGTAGAGATATAATCTGCATTTTCGTAGGCTAATCCTGCAAATAAAAGAGATGATTGGCGCACTGGCCATTCATTCCAAATGTAGATATCTTTTGCATAAGGCCAGTCAGTTTTATTTTTGATAAAAGGGAAGATAAAATCCATTCCATTTTTTAAGCTCAACCCATCTGGTGTTTTATAGTTCCACAAATTGTCACTTTCGGAGGATAAAATCTGGGCGATATTGCACATGGCATCTATATTAAAAAGAGAATAACCATAGGGCTTAGTTCTGTTAAGCTCTAGAGGAAAGCTACCATCTGGAGCCATTTGAGTTGGTAATAGAATGGTTTTAAATCGATTGATGCAAAACGCTTTCATCTTCGAATCATTTAACAAATTGGCGATTGATGCCGCTGTTGCTACCCAGCAAGTTCCATGATTATTCTTGGCGTTCATTTCATCAATCCCATACTGATGGGTGGTCATCCACATTGAAAACTGATTAAACCAACTTTTAATTTCATTCGCCTCGTCACTCGGAATCGCATTGTTATCGATGATTATTTTAACTGATTGAGCAATTTCAACCAGGTGATAGGCATCGATTAATCCAATACCTCTTCCGGTATGCCTTCCCCAAATAGCTTGAGCATAAAGCATATTTGGGATCATTAAGGTGGTAGGGTCAACATACCAAGCATGAAGATGATTAAGTGCTTTGTTTAGATAGATTTTGTTATTGGTTAATAACCAAGCTGAGGTTAATGTTG
>Ga0136636_10000980_pt1 | contig 16049 bp, 15 predicted proteins | sample AntDrymUQ8522106_2_FD_104653 | JGI IMG/M metagenome (GOLD analysis project Ga0136636, IMG submission 104653) | Polar desert sand microbial communities from Dry Valleys, Antarctica - metaG UQ852 (21.06) | ecosystem: Environmental > Terrestrial > Soil > Desert | place: Antarctica: Dry Valley... | reverse complement strand
GTGAAAGTTGCCTTCAATTCTGATCGAATGGCAGATGAATATTACAAACAAATTTATACTTTATAAATCGGCAATATTTTAATTTTTAAAATCCGGAGAAGCAATTTTCCGGATTTTTTGTATACATTTAATTACAATTTAAACACCGAAAATCTTATGAAACCAAGCATTTGGGAATTGGAAACTTTTTACAGAAACCGCGATATTATTATTGTTGGAGCAGGTTTTACAGGATTATGGACTGCAATTTCATTAAAAGAAAAATTTGCGGAGAAATCGATTTTAATCATTGAAAGAAGTTCTGTTCCTCTAGGTGCTTCAACCAGAAATGCGGGTTTTGCGTGTTTTGGAAGTTTGACGGAAATTATTGCAGATTCAGAAAAAATGGGTTGGCCAAAAACTTTGGAATTGGTGAAGATGCGATTTGAAGGTTTAGAAAAAATTCAGAATTATTTTCAAGCAGAAGAAATAGATTTCGAAAATTGCGGTGGTTTTGAAATTCTAAATGACGATGATGTTTTGAACAGACTAGAAGAAGTAAATCAAAAACTGAAAAGCGCAACTGGCTTAGAAAAAACATTCTTTTTAAATCAAGATAAGAGAAAGGAATTTGGACTTCAAAAAACTGCATTTCTGGTTGAAAACCCAAGTGAAGGTTCCCTACATTCGGGCAAATTAATGCAGAAACTTTTGGAAAAATGCCAAAGTTTGGGAATTGAATTTCTTTTTGGGACAGAAGTTTTGGAAATTTCGGAAGATGAAAATGCAGTGCACATTATTACCCCAAATTTCCAAATCGAAGCTAAAAAATTAATCATCACAACTAATGCTTTTGCCAAAGATTTGATCCCAAATATCGATTTATTTGCCGTTCGTGGTCAAATTTTAGTCACAGAACCTATTGAAAATTTAAAATTGAATGGAACTTTTCATTATGACGAAGGGTATATTTATTTCCGAAATTTAGGACATCGCATATTATTGGGAGGCGCCAGAAATCTTAATTTTGAAGCAGAAGAAACCTCAGAATTGGAAACTACGGAAGTTCTGCAAAATCATTTGGAAGAATTTTTGAAAACCGTCATTTTACCAAACCAAGATTGTAAAATTGCACATCGATGGAGTGGAATTATGGCAATGGGAAAAGAGAAATCTCCCCTTGTTGAAAAAATTTCTCCCCGACAAATTGTGGCAGTTCGACTTTCCGGAATGGGGGTTGCTTTAGCGCCTAAAATTGGGGAAATGGTTGCAGAACTTATTTAAAATTATCCTCGGAAATTTCAGATTTTCATTTTAATTACTTCTTAATAATTTTGTATTTGTCAGTAAATTTCAATTTAGGTTGAGAAAAAAAATCCGTATTTTTGCGACTGTATGATTCAAAACGACCAAATAAAAGATGTGCTTTCCAGAATTCAGGATTTATATAAATTTCTTCAAATTGAGAGAAAAAAGATAGAAATTTCTAATGACGAGGAAAAAACCCTTTCCCCAGAATTTTGGGATCAGCCGAAAGAAGCTGAACTATTTATGAAGCAAATGCGCTCCAAAAAAAAATGGGTGAATGATTATGAAGAGATATTTTCCCGTTTTGAAGATATTCAGGTTTTAGTGGATTTTGCAAAAGAAGATTTAGATTCGGAAAAAGAATTGGATGAGGCATTTCCGATTTTGCTTCAAAAAATTGATGATCTGGAATTTCGAAATATGCTTTCTAATGAAGGCGATGAGCTTTCTGCGGTGCTGCAAATTACCGCCGGAGCAGGTGGAACAGAATCTTGTGATTGGGCAGAAATGCTTATGAGAATGTACACCATGTGGTCAGAAAAACAAGGCTATAAATTAAGAGAACTCAATTACCAGGAAGGGGAAGTTGCAGGTATAAAAACCGTGACTTTAGAAATTGACGGCGAATTTGCTTTCGGATATTTGCGTGGAGAAAACGGAGTTCATCGATTGGTGAGAATTTCTCCTTTTGATTCTAATGCAAAACGACACACGAGTTTTGTGTCGGTTTACGTCTATCCTTTGGTTGATGACACCATTGAAATCAACATAAATCCTGCAGATATTTCCTTTGAAACCATGCGTTCTAGTGGAGCAGGAGGACAAAATGTAAATAAAGTTGAAACGGCGGTTCGGCTTCGTCACGCTCCTTCTGGAATTATTATTGAAAACTCGGAATCCCGTTCTCAACTTCAAAATAAAGAAAAAGCCCTGCAATTGCTGAAATCACGTTTGTATGAAATGGAACTTGCGGAAAGAATGAAAGCGCGAACCGAAATTGAGGCCGGAAAAATGAAAATAGAGTGGGGCAGCCAAATCAGAAATTATGTAATGCATCCCTACAAATTGGTAAAAGATGTACGCTCCGGACATGAAACTTCTGATGTGGATGCAGTGATGAATGGCGATTTAACTCCATTTCTAAAAGCTTTTTTAATGGCAGATGGAACCGCCGTTTCTGAGGAGGATTTTGAACTTTAAATTTTTATTGAAAGTTTTAAAATTTAAAATAATATCAAAATTTTGAAAGAAACAATAAATCAATTTTTCAATAACCATGGTTTGTTCAGTCCGTTGGATTTTACGGATCCGGTTACTTATTTTGTTCCCGGTTTTATACTTTTGATTTTGGGCGAAACATTTTTATATCAAATTCCTCAAAAATTATTTACCAAAAAACTGGTAAAAGATGAACTTTCCAGTGTTGGATTGGGTTTGGGCGCAATGTTTTTGGATTTTGGGATGAAAGCCATTTCACTTTCCTACTTTTTCTGGATTTACAATCATCTCCGATTAACCAATTTTTTTGGAATTGAGAATTTTTCGGAATTTTTCACTTTAAAATGGCAGCTCGAACATTGGTGGTTATGGTTTTTGGTTTTGATCGTTCAGGATTTTGGGTTTTATTGGCACCATCGTTTGAGCCATAAAATTCGGCTTCTTTGGACTGGACATGTTAATCATCATTCTGCGACGCATCTCAGTTTTGCGATTGCTCTGCGGCAAGGTTGGTTTGAGATTGTGTACCGTGATATTTGGTATATTCCGTTTATTTTGCTGGGTTTTCACCCGATTATGATTGTGATGATGCATCAAATTAATTTAATTTATCAGTTTTGGCCGCACACAAATGCGATTGGAAAACTCGGTTGGTTTGATAAAATTTTCAATTCACCGTCCAATCATCGCGTTCATCATTCTAGAAAAATTGAAGATTTAGACAAAAATTATGGTGGAGTATTTATGATTTGGGATCATCTTTTTGGAACTTACAAATCTGAAAATCAAAAAATTGAAGAGTACGGAATTCTGCATAACATTCAAACTCACAATGTTTTTCACATCGTTTTCGATGAATTTGGGAATTTAATAAAAGATGTAAGATCTGCGCCTAATTTTCGAGCGAAACTGAACTATATTTTGAAAGCTCCCGGTTGGAATCACTGCGGAAAAGATGAGCGGATTGCTACCTTGCAAAAGAATTCAAATTAAATATTGTTAAATCATCTTAAATAATTTTCATTACCGATTTTAATAAAGTATTTTTGTTTTTTTAGAAAATATATGGAAAATTTTGAAAGTTGGAAGGATTTACTAAATCCAGAATTTTATATAAAAATGGGCGGATTTTGGCTCATTTTGTTTATTGTTTTTGCAGAAACAGGATTGTTTATAGGGTTTTTTCTTCCCGGTGACAGTTTGCTATTTGTGTCAGGAATCTATGCCGTAGAAATTGTAAAGGAAACTTTCGGCACTACGGGAAGTGATTTTCTAGATACCACTATTTTAGCCACCGCTGTGGCGATTGCTGCAATCATTGGAAACGAAGTAGGATATTGGTTTGGGTTGAAAGCTGGTCCTGCTCTGTACAAAAGAAAAGATTCTTTCCTTTTCAAAAAAAAATACCTTTATCAGGCGCATGATTTTTTTGAAGAACATGGAGCACTTGCTGTAATTATGGCAAGATTTTTACCCATCGTTAGAACTTTTACCCCGATTGTTGCGGGGATTGTAAAAATGGATAAAACCCGATTTTTAATAGACAATGTTATCGGTGCATTTTTATGGTCATTTTCTTTAATTTTTGCCGGACATTACCTGGATGCTTTATTTAAAAATCAGTTTGATATTGATTTAAAGGCTCATTTGGAGATGATCATCTTGATCATTGTTTTGATTACTACAGTTCCCATTATCGCTAAGTTTTTCTTCGGTAAAAAGAAAGAAGAACGAGAAGACTTTTCTGAATAAAAACCTTTGGTTTTTTAAATAATATTGAACAGCATTTTACCGAATGCTGTTTTTTTTAACACCATTAATTTTTATTAAATTTGAGGAAGAAGTATTTCAAAAAATAGAAAACACATGAGTATATTCCATTATGCCTTCAAAGTGAAGGATCTAGAAACCACCCGCAAATTTTATATAGAAATTTTAGGATGCGAAGAAGGACGATCTACAGAAACTTGGATTGATTTCGATTTTTTTGGAAATCAATTGTCGGCACATTTAAGTGAAAACCTTCCAGAAGCGGATTACTGTGGAAAAGTTGATGGAATAATGGTACCGATTCCGCATTTCGGGTGCCTTTAGATCCTGAAGAATTTGCGAAAATTCAGAAAAAAATGGAGGGATCTGGCATTGAATTTTTAATTAAGCCGCAGAAAAGATACGCTGGAAAAGTTGGCGAACAGACAACCATGTTTGCTTTTGATTTTAGCGGAAATGCGCTGGAATTTAAATCTTTCTCTAAAAATGAGGAACTCTTTGCCAAGAATTAATTTATTCATCCTTATTTCAGGCAGATTCAATTGAGGGGAATTGAAATATAAATGCCTAATTCAATTGTTTAATGAAGGAAAGTATCACTGGAAAAATAAGTGAGTCGCGTTTCCATTTAACACGTCTTGGTAAGTGGCCAGAGTTTTTTAAATAGACCAATTGATGAGCAATATTCTTGGAGGTAAGCACGGAATCCAAAGCTAATCCTTGATTTTTATTGACTAAAAAATCCCGGTCTCCCTGAAAAATTAAAGTTGGAACTGCGGAAACATTTGCAATGGGACTTGCTTTTTTAAAGGCTTCTTCATTATTTTCATAATTTGCTCCCACTACCTGTTGAAAAAGTCCTTTCGTTTTTCTAAAATAATTACTGTTTCGGTATTTCTCCGAGTAAAAATCAGTTGGGCCACTTAAAGAAATTATTTTCTTAATCTTGTGGGGATTTCTGTAGCCGTAAAGCAAGGCTAAATGCGCACCGGAACTTTCACCCAAAAGAATGAAATCATTCGGGTCGATTTTCCACTCGGTGGATAATTCCTGGCTTTTTTCTATGGCTTTCGAAATATCTTCCAGCTGATCGGTGTAGAGAATTCCGTTTCGCAACAAACGGTAATTGATATTGATGCTCGGAATATTATTTAAAAATAAAAATTTCTGAATTCTAATCATGCGTTCTTTGTATCCAAATTTCCAAGCGCCGCCATGAACAATAATCACTAGAGGAATTTGTTTTTCAGCAGTTTTTGGCAAAAAAACATCCATGTTCTGGCGTTTTTCCTCGCCATATTTTAAATTGTAGATTTTCCTCGCACCATTTTCTTCTTTGGAATGGAAACGGGTAGAACAGGAATTTAAAATTAATCCTAGCAATATCAAGAGGATAAAATTGTACTTAATAATGAATTTTTTCATAATACATACGTGATTTTTAGTGATTTTAAAAAACAAAAAAGGAAACAGTTACGTTTCCTTTGTATTTTCTAATTAAACAAATCTCTCACTTTGTCAAAAAATGTTTTCTCTTTGCCAGAAGGTTCTGCCATCATTTCTCCATTTTTTATCTGACCTTCGAAAAATTCTCTCTGGCTGGAAGTTAGATTTTGTGGTGTCCACACGTTAATATGAACAAACATATCGCCTTTTCCATAACTGTCTATACTTGGTAAACCTTTTCCAGAAAGTCTTAAAATTTTTCCAGACTGGGTTCCTGCTTCTACTTTTATTTTTACTTTTCCACCAATGGTAGGAATTTCTTTCTGCGTTCCCAAAGCTGCTTCTGCAAAGGATACATAGAGTTCCTGGTGAAGATTGTCACCTTCTCTTTTGATGGTTGCATCTACTTCTTCTTCTACTACCACTAATAAATCGCCTGGATTACCACCAAATGGTGCGTCATTTCCTTTCCCACGAACATTGAGCTGAATTCCTTCTCTTGCTCCCGCAGGAATATTGATGGTCACTTCTTCGTCGTCCTTGATTAATCCTTGAGAATTTGCGCCGGCTGGAATTTTATCTGCAATTTTACCAATACCTTGGCAAGTGCCACAATGCGTTTGGGTCTGCATTTGTCCGAACATGGTATTCATTATTTTCGTCTGAACTCCGCTTCCGCCGCAAGTAGAACACGTTTTGGAAGTCGCTCCAGGTGCGTGTTTCATTTTTTTGACTTTAATGGTTTTTTGCGTTCCATTAACCATCTCTTCTAAGTTCAGCTTTATTCTTACCCGAAGATTAGTGCCTCTTAATTGCTGTCTCTGTGCGCCGCCGCCGCCGCCAAAATGTCCACCAAAAATATCTCCAAATTGACTGAAAATATCGTCCATGTTCATTCCGCCACCGAAACCACCGCCGCCAAAACCTCCGGCACCACCTCCTAATCCAGCATGGCCATATTGATCATATCGTGCTTTTTTATTATCATCACTTAAAACTTCATAAGCTTCTGCGGCTTCTTTAAATTTTTCTTCTGAAGCCTTATCGCCAGGATTTTTGTCTGGGTGATATTTGATGGCCATTTTTCGATAGGCTTTCTTAACTTCTTCCGCCGAAGCACTTTTAGAAATTTCTAGAACTTCGTAATAATCTCTTTTTGACATTTTAATCTTGATTGGTAAAAGAAAATGAGTAAGAATTACCGCGCTGCAGCATTTTTCTCACTCATTAATTTATTTTTAATTTCCGGTAATCACTTTTGCGAAACGCACCACTTTGTCCGACAAAGTGTATCCGGTTTGAATTACATCTACAATTTTTCCCTTCAATTCTGGGGTTGGAGCAGGAATTTGGGTAATGGCTTCATGAAAATCAACGTTAAAATCGTCTCCGATATGAACTTCCATGGTTTTTAAACCTTTTTCCGTCAGTATATTTTTGAATTTCTGATAGATCAGTTCTACACCTTGCAAATCTGCTTCATTGCCATTTTTGGATATTTCTTTCAAACCTCTTTCAAAATCATCTAAAACAGCCAACATAGAAATCATCATTTCTTGATTAGCGTACTGAAAAAACTCCATTTTTTCTTTGGTAGTGCGCTTTTTATAGTTTTCAAACTCAGCAAAAAGACGAATGTAGCGATCTTTTTCCTGGGCTAAAAGTTCTTCCGTAGTTGGACTTGATTTAATTTCTTCCGCACTATTTTCTTCTGCTACTTGCTCGTGCGAATCCAATTCGTTTTCGTTATCTTGAATATCTGACATAATTTTACATTTTAATAACCTGCAAATCTCAAAGATTTTGCCAATTTACTTTTTAAGACAATTAGGCAGATGTTTTTCCATTTCGTCTTGAAAAAATAATTGCTTTTTAGGATTAATAATAAATTCGTGTTTAGATACAGTATTCTGTTATGAAAAGAAGATCGTGTTAAAACATAAAAAAATCCCGACTGAAGCCGGGATTATTGATTTAGATTTCAAGAATTATTTGGCAAAACGAACGGCCATTTTTCTGTCCACAGCTCTTTCTTCATTGGTTGCAGTAGCGGCGATGGTTGAAAATTTACTTCCATAACCTTCTGCTGCCATGATTTGAGCAGCGGCTCCTTTATCGGATAACCATTTTTTAATGTAATCTGCTCTTTCTTTTGATAATTTTACATTCGTAGCTTCGTCGCCAACTTTATCAGTATAGCCTCCAATTTTAATTTTCGCATCTGGATAAGCTTTTAATATTGCTAATAAATTATCCATCTGCACTTGTGAACCGTCTTCTAATTCCGAACCGGAACCCATTTTGAAGTTTACTTTATCAAAAGTATACCAAGTGTCTTTTAAGGCAGCATCATCTGCGGCATTTTTGTAATTTCCAGATTTTAAGAAAGAAATCATTGTGTCTTCCATTCCACCTTTGTATCCTTTAATTGCAGTTCCGTTCAGGTCAATATTTTCATCCATTTTCAGGGTAGTGTTTCCAGAATCTAAAGGCATTGCGGTATCCATAGAATCACTTACAATCGCTGTAGAATCAGTAGTGGCAGCAGTTGTTGCTTCTGGTTGTTTATTAAATTGTTTCCATAAAAACCAAGCTGCAAGCGCCAATAAAAGCAATGGCAACAACCATTTCCATATAGAACCGCCCTCATTATCTGCAGTACTTTCTACGTGAGTGTGGGTGTTTCCACCTCTGTTTACTTCAATTTTGTGTTCATCAGAAACCACAGAAGTCATTTCTTCTGCCGGAATCTCAGCTGCGTTATTTCCTGTCCAATTTCCCATTCCCAAAGACGCCAAAGATAATCCTGCAGGTAAAAGTGAAGTGGCAATTCCTTTTTGTTCCTCTAGCAAAGAAGAAATTCCTGATGCGCCTAAATTATTATCTTCCGCATATTTCCCGACGGATCCAACTGCAGCACCTGTCACCATATTTAATAAAGAAGCAGATGATGAATTGCTGACACCGGCATAACTGGATACGGTATTTACGACACCACTAATTTTATCTCCAAAAATGGAAGAAAGTAAGGTAGCAATGATGGAATTATTAGAAGATCCTCCCAGTAAATTACCTAAAAGTCCACTTGATGAAGCATTTGTAATAGAATCCAAAACTTCTGGTTTGTTGGAATTATTTGCCAATCCACCTAAGATTGCGGGCAAAAATGCGCTAATCGCTTTGGAGATTCCAGATTCGCTTTCTCCTAATTGAGATGCTGCTTGTGTAATGGTAGCTGGTCCCAATTGTCCTTTGATCAGGTCAATGATGTTTAATGACATAGTAGTTTGTTTTAAGATTAAGAATCAAATGTAATCAAATTTTGAACCTTAGATTGTTCAGTTGCTAATTTTATAATTAAATTAACATATTGATATGAATTAAATAATTAATGATCAAATTTTTAGTATGCTTTCGCAAAAATTACTCTTTGTGTTGATTTTTTCCTACTAATTAAGGAAATACCATCTTCTAGCTCGTTTTCTAGCGGGATGCATCTGATTGTAGCTTTTGTTTCATTCTTAATTTGCTCTTCTTCTTCGGAAGTTCCATCCCAATGTGCAGAAATGAAGCCTCCTTTCTCTTCCAAAACCTTTTTGAATTCGTCATAAGAATCCACTTTGGTAATATGTTGGTCTCGATAGTTTAAAGCTTTTGTGTAAATATCATTTTGAATTGTTTCCAAAAGATTTTCAATATAATTTTCGATGTTTTCTAAAGGTTGCGTTTCTTTTGTTAAGTTATCTCGTCTAGCAATTTCTACCGTTTTATTTTCTAAATCTCTGGCTCCCAAAGCGATTCTGATGGGTACTCCTTTTAATTCGTATTGAGCAAATTTCCAGCCTGGTTTATTTTCTGTTCTGTTGTCATATTTCACCGAAATTCCTTTCGCTTTCAGTTTTTCCTGAATATCAAATGCCACTTTATCAATTTCTTGAAGTTGCTCTTCCCCCTTAAAAATAGGTACAATTACAACTTGAATGGGTGCTAAAGTTGGCGGTAATACCAAACCAAAATCATCGGAATGTGTCATGATCAAAGCGCCGATTAATCTGGTAGAAGTTCCCCAAGAAGTTCCCCATGCATGTTCAATTTTCCCTTCTCTATTTGTGAATTTTACATCAAAGGCTTTTCCAAAATTTTGTCCCAAAAAGTGTGAAGTTCCAGCTTGTAATGCTTTACCATCTTGCATCAAAGCTTCAATACAATAGGTTTCATCTGCGCCGGCAAAACGTTCAGACTCAGTTTTAATTCCTCGAATAACTGGAATTGCCATAAATTTTTCTGCAAATTCTGCATAAACTTCCAGCATTTTTTCCGTTTCTTCTAAGGCTTGGTCTTTTGTTGCATGTGCTGTGTGACCTTCTTGCCAAAGAAATTCCGCAGTTCTGAGAAATAATCTGGTTCGCATTTCCCAACGCACCACATTTGCCCATTGGTTAATCAAAATAGGGAGATCGCGGTAAGACTGAACCCAATTTTTATAGGTATTCCAAATAATTGCTTCTGAAGTGGGACGGACAATTAATTCTTCTTCTAATTTTGCTTCAGGATCTACGATCAGTTTTCCGGGATTATTAGGATCAGTTTTTAAACGGTAATGTGTTACTACAGCACATTCCTTTGCAAAACCTTCTGCATTTTTTTCTTCGGCTTCAAAAAGACTTTTTGGAATAAAAATTGGGAAATAAGCATTTTCATGACCAGTTTCCTTGAATTTTCTGTCCATTTCGTTACGCATTTTTTCCCAAATTGCATATCCATACGGTTTGATCACCATACAACCCCGAACGCCGGAATTTTCGGCCAAATCAGCATTTACAACTAATTCATTGTACCATTTACTATAATCTTGCGCTCTAGAAGTGAGTTTTGCCATGATCTATTTTAACTATTAATTTAACTTTTACGAACTATCGTTATCTAATCTAAAAATGAGTATTTTTACCCCGTATTTGTGCAACTTGATTGGTACAATTTTGGTGTAAAATGCAAATATAATTTAAATTAAACTTTTCACCTTATCATGGAAAAAATTACTTATAAAAAAATACTCCAATTGCTTAAATCAAAAGCAGTTTTAGGAGTTTCCGGTGGTTTATTGCTAATGTCCTGTGGCGCTCAAATTGGGGGCTACAGTGAAACAGACGGTGTGTATTATGATCCGAACACAGATACACTGCCACAAGGAACTGTTATGAACAGTGGAAACAAAGTAGGAGACTACTACGATTATCAGGCTAAAGATGAAGATAATAAATATTTAAACTCTGATAACCGAAATTCCCGCTGGGAAGAGGACGAAAATTCTGACTGGGGAAATTACACGGGAACCAATACCTATTATTCTGATAATTTTGGCTATCCTTATGGTTTTTCCTCTGGATTTGGATTCGGAATGAGTTTCGGTTGGGGTTATGGTGGATTCCACAATCCTTATGGTTTTGCGTTTGATCCTTTCTATGGATATTATAATCCTTGGGGTTTTAGTCCATTTGGCTATAATCCTTACTTTGGGTACAATCCTTACTTTGGTTATAATCCTTATTATGGCTACAATCCTTACTACGGATATAATCAAAATTATGGAAATGGCTACAACAGTTACAATGGAGGTTTTACCAACAAAAGAAGTGGAGCAGATGGCGCCTTTCGAAATGTTAATAAAAATTCTAACAATAGCGGAAGGTTAAACAGTACTTCTAACAATGGTTTTAGAAATGAAAACAATGGACTGAGACAACAAAATGCCACAGGAACCCGACCACCAATTAATCAAAACAATAATTCTAGCGGTCAGCGATATAGAACCCATACACAGCCTAATTCGCCGCAAAATACACCGCGACAAAATACACCAAGACAATCTTATCCGGATTATAATTCTGGAAGCAGAGATACTCCTCAAAATAATGGTGGTTTCCGAGGCGGTAGTTCTAGTGGCGGAATGAATAATAGCGGGTCTTCTAATAATTCTGGTTCTACCCGATCTTCAGGTGGTTTCCGTAGATAATTTAATAAAAAAGCGAATATTAATAAAATGATAAAAAAATCCTTAACAATTTTGAGCATTTCTGCAGCTTATTTGCTCAGTGCACAAGATGTTTCAACATTAAGAAACACAATAGACGTTTATTCTAATTCAAATATGATAGGATCATCCAAGTATAATTCGATGGCTGGTTCTATGGGAGCTTTAGGTGGAGATTTTTCAGTTTTGAATTCTAACCCTGCCGGAATTGCGGTTAGTATTGCAAGCGAATTTTCTGGTACATTATCGCTCGAAAATAGTAAAAATACATCAACGTTCGGTGGCCAATCGCTCACTTATAAAATGAATAATACAGATCTTGGAAATGTGGGTGGAATTGCCGCTTTTCAGATCGATAAAAATTCGCCCTGGAAATTTGTAAATATTGCCGTTAATTATTCCAGTCAGTCTCTGGAAGATTATTCAGAAGTTGGCGGAAACGATAACGTTGTTTTTGATATAAAAAATGGCGCCGGAGCTTTAATCGATCAAATCTCTTTCGCGGGTCATGCTTACAACAGATATGGTCATCTTTCGAAAATGAGTCTCGGAGTGGGTGCCAATTATAACAATAATATTTATTTCGGTGCCGGTTTAAACTTTCATAACGCAGCTTTGGATCAATATGATTCTGCAGCCTTTACAGATAATTCTGGAAGAACTTCTGTGTACAATAAACAATATACTCCTTTTTCAGAAACTTCAGATGGTTTTTCTGCAACGGTGGGAGTAATCGGAAAGATCAATCCGCAATTTCGATTAGGTGCCGCTTTAGAAACACCAACTTGGTGGAATATTGCCAGAATTTATGATGAGTACGAAAATCCTACAGACGGAACCTATTCCGAAGACCGAAATTTATCTACGCCCATGAAGGCTACCGTAAGTGCCGCGTTTGTTCCGAATAAAAATTTCGCGATTAATGTGGATTATACTTTAGGTTTGACCAAACCGAAATACAAAGTTTATGGAAACGCTGAAACTGAATTAAATAAATTCTTTTCGAATAACTCCAATAATCTCTCGGAATTGAAAGTGGGAGCGGAATACAGAATGAACGCATTTAGAGTAAGAGGCGGTTACGGTTTCGCAGCCAGTCCTTTTGACTCGGTAAGTTTACAGACGATTTCTGATGCCGGAACGGTGGGAAGTAAGAATTACAGTGATTTAATGATAGGAAAAAGAAATACCATTGGAGCCGGAATCGGTTACGATTTTAAATCATTTTATATTGACGCCGCTTATCAAAACATCAGTTCCACGTATAGCAATCCTTTTTTACAGGGATCTGCCACAAATAATACAGGGTATTTTTCTGATCAATATATTGCGAACTCCGATGCCTCTCTGGTCTCTAACGTAAAAAATGTAAAGGATAATTTCTTTATCACCCTTGGTTGGAAATTTTAAATTTTAGAAATTAAGAGATACTACAAAAAGACTTCAAAGAGATTTGAGGTCTTTTTTTTATTTAATGATGATGCAGTAAATGTGCGGAAAGCGCCAAAACAACTCCTAAAATAACGAGCAAAATTTTTGACCAGTCAATATTATGGTTTTTATTACTTTCAAAGATAATAACTGCAGAAATATGCAGAAAAATTCCACCAACAAGCGCTAAAAAATAGACTTTCAGATCGGGGTCGAAATAATTTCCGAGTAAAACACCTAAAGGCGAAGCAACCGCAAAAATGGAAATAATCAACCAGGAGGTGTTGGAAAATTTTCCTTTCTGAATTAAAAATGCACCCAAAACAAAAGAGATCGGCAAATTATGAAATAAAATTCCTAAAAGATAGGGACTGAAAATATCGCTTTCATTCGCGAGTGGAATTCCTTCCAAAAACGCGTGAATAAACATTCCAGTCATCAGAGCAACAGGCAAAATATTTTTCTCTTCCTGATGCTGGTGAAAGTGACCGTGCTCAAATCCTTTCGTCAAATTTTCCAGCAACATCTGAAGCAAAACTCCACCAATAACGAAGATCCCGATATTAGGATTTTCTGAAGCATACACTTCTGGAAACACTTCATTAAGGCAAATGGTAATTAAAAAACCTGCACTTACAATGAGGAGATTTTTTGCAAATTTACCCTGCTCACCAAAGAATTTCCCTAGAAAAACTCCAGCTAAAACACTGAAAATAAGTAGTAAAATAACCATGGAAAATTAATTTTTTGAAAATGTTCGCTTTTGGAAAATATTGATACAGCGCGGCGAGTTTTCCAAATCAAATTGCTCCAATTGGTAATTTCCAAAAGTTTTTAACCTTTCAAAACCAAATTCCTCTGCATAAGCGCCAATATCTTCCAGGGAGTGGAGCTTTACTTTTTCGTAGAAATGATGCGCTTTGCCGTCGATTTCAAACGTAATATCTTTAATAATGTGTTGATCTGCAATACTTTTTCTGATGGTAAATTGAATATCTTCTTTCGTGGTGATTTCTTCCGCTACCAAAGTGTTTTTCACCCATTTTTCATTCAAAAAGTCCAAGACAAAATAACCATTTTCTGCTAAACTGGTAGAGACAGACTGAAAAACTTTCTTATCATCGTTCTTATTTTCAAAGTATCCAAAACTGGTAAAAAGATTAAAAACAGCATCTGCTTTTTCTGCAGAAATTTCCGGAAAAATTTCTTTTCGCATATCGTGAACCTTAAATTGTAAGGTTATATTTTGAAAGGTGTTATTGTGTAAAATGCTTTCTTTTGATAAATCTAAACCTAGAACATTAAATCCCAATTGATTCAAAAAGAGAGAATGTCTGCCTTTTCCGCAAGCCAAGTCAATTATTTTTGAATCTTTTTCTAGCGCTAAGTAATTGGTTAGTAAGGATATAAAATTTTCCGCCTCTGCGAAATCTCTGTCATTATAAAGAATATGATAATAAGGAGTATCAAACCAAGTTTCAAACCATGCCATTGTGCAAAAATAACTAAATTTGCGGGATTAAATAATTTTTGCTGTTCTAAGTGATTCGCGATTACTCAAAGGATCTTCTTTATTAAAAATCTGATCAAAGCATAATAGCAGCAAGAAATACATAATCTAAACTTAAAATCTCCCCAAAAATCAATGGATACAGACAATTTAAAAATACAGATCAAAACCTTTTTCGGACTCGAAGAAATTTTAGCAGAAGAAATTAGAAAACTCGGCGGAACCAATGTGGAAGTGAAAAACCGCGCGGTGAATTGCGAAGGTGATCTTGGTTTCCTGTATAAAATTAATTATTCCGCCAGAACTGCTTTAAAAATTCTTGTGCCTTTGCTGACTTTCAAAGCATGGGATGAAAATCGATTCTACGATAAACTTTTTGACTTCCCCTGGGACGAATATATGACCGTGGAGCAGACTTTTGCCATTGACACGACTATTTATTCCGAGAGATTTTCTCACTCCCAGTTTATGTCTTTGAAAATGAAAGATGCGATTGTAGATTATTTTAAATTCAAGCAAAACAAAAGACCAAGCGTAGATACGCAGAACCCAGATATAAAATTACACTTGCATATCGATCGGGAATTGGTTACAATTTCTCTGGATTCTTCTGGAGATGCCTTATTCAAAAGAGGATACAGAAAAGAACAGGGAGAAGCGCCGCTGAATGAAGTTTTAGCTTCGGGAATGTTGCAACTCGCCGGTTGGGATGGAAAAGGAAATTTCTTGGATCCAATGTGCGGTTCCGGAACTTTGTTGATAGAAGCGGCCATGATTGCGTTGGATTTACCCGCGCAGATCTTCCGAAAAAGATTTGGTTTCCAGAACTGGAAAAATTATGACGAAGAATTATTTAACACCATCAAAGAAGTCCGCATTAACCGCGTGAAAGAATTTACAGGTAAAATTGTAGGATATGATTTGGATTCTAATATGCTGCATGCTTCCAGAATTAATATAGAAGCTGCCGAATTAGAAGATGTGATCGAGGTAAAAACGCAGGATTTCTTTGAGTCTAAAAAAGAATTATACCCGTTATTGATGGTTTTCAACCCGCCGTATGATGAAAGAATTGAAATCACAGATGATGAGTTCTACAAAAAAATAGGCGATACCTTCAAGAAAAGTTATCCCAATACTTTAGCATGGCTCATTTCCTCCGATTTAGATTCTATGAAAAAAATTGGTTTGCGTCCTTCCCGAAAAATCAAACTTTTCAATGGCAAATTAGAATGTCGGTTTATGCAATATGAAATGTATGAAGGCACGAAGAAAATTCATAAACTCAATAATTAATCAATCTAACAATGTACCAGTTTAACAATAAATATTAATTGTTACATTGCTACATTAATT
>Ga0136636_10000979_pt1 | contig 16053 bp, 8 predicted proteins | sample AntDrymUQ8522106_2_FD_104653 | JGI IMG/M metagenome (GOLD analysis project Ga0136636, IMG submission 104653) | Polar desert sand microbial communities from Dry Valleys, Antarctica - metaG UQ852 (21.06) | ecosystem: Environmental > Terrestrial > Soil > Desert | place: Antarctica: Dry Valley... | reverse complement strand
TTTTCGATTACCTGCAACGGTTTTTCAAGGATACGGAAAGCGTGATTTTTACCTTTGAGGGCGCAGGCAATTTAATCGTGAAAACCGATCAGTATTACCTGCAAACCATCATGCATAATCTTACAGCCAATGCCATCAAAGCCTTACAGAAAATTCCCGATGCTAAAATTGAATGGCGTGCCTGGCAGGAAAACGATAAACTGTTTTTATCCGTTATCGACAATGGCCCCGGAGTAAAGGCGGAGCATTTGAAAGCCCTATATGACGAAACAGCCGAAAGCGGTGCAAAACAAGGATTGGGATTGCATATTATACGCGACCTGGCAAAAGCCATACATTGTTCAGTAACCTTGCAGCCTAAAACTTCGGGGACACAATTTGTGCTTTCTATATGATTGGAAAAAGAATTACACTATTCAATAACTGAAAATTACAGCGTTTTCTTAACTTCTGATTATTAATAGATTGAGCGTTGGTATTTGTATGCTCTGCCCGCCTGCACTTCCTTTAATCCCGGAATAGGATTTGCCCGAATTAGCTAACCATGCTCTTTCAGGAGCATACGGTGGCATAAGGAATTGAATTATATTGCTTTTAAGCTGAGAGCTAAGCCGTAAAAAAGTAAGACACGTATTAATCGAAGTCACAGATCGGACTTTTATTTCCTTTAAAGGAAATAGGGGTAATTATCGAAACCGGGCTGGTTTTTTAAGTGATAAACCTATGTTTATTCTTCCATTATCGAAAGAACCACCGTTCCCGGGCCACCATGTACGCCAAGCACAGGGCTGCAGTCGTTGATAAATACCGGTTTTTTGCCTGTGAGTTTTTCCATTTCACAGGCATACCATTCAGCTGTTTCCAGGTTTTGTATGTGCGAAATTGAATATCCCCAGATAGGGCCTTTTTTAATCAAACGGGAAGCTTCATTTATTAAAAGCTTCATACTGCCTTTTTCAGAATATGCTTTACCAAAAGTAGTGGCTTTGCCCTCATTGTCAACAGAAATGATTGGCTTAACACCCAACAGCTTACCCGCTATTCCTTTCGAGTGGCTTAATCGTCCGCTTTTAACAAGGTATTTCACAGTTTTGGCGCTTACAAGGATATGGTTCTTATCGTTCCAGCTTTCAACAGCCGCAACTATTTCGGAGTGCGATTTCCCTTGTTCAATGGCTTCGGCAGCACGCAGCACAGTAAGTCCTAATGCGCTGGATAACCGGTTCGAATTGAGCACGGTAATTTCCTTTCCGCTTTGCTCACTCACGGCTTTTGCAGCACGCTGACTGTTCGAGAATGTACCACTCATCTGCTTACTCATGTGAATTCCGATAGTGGAATTGTAATGTGTGCTCAGATAAGAATACTTGTTGATAAAATCTTTATAAGCCGGTTGCGAGGTCGAAGGATATATAGGAGAGGATTCGAGCAGGTTATAAAAGCTCTCACTCGAAATGGTAGTGCGGTCAAGGTAAAGTGATGCTCCAACCTGCAAGGTGAGTGAAACCATGGTTATCTGGTATTTTTCGAGCAATTCCTGTGGGATATCACAGGTGGAGTCAGTAACCAAAGCAATGGGCCATTTGCGGTGGTGCGACATTTCCTGCTGCATTATCATATCATCCACTTTCTGGTATGTAATGGATGATCGTTTGCTTATTGCTTCAAAAAGCCTGATGGGGTTATCGGAATGGATATGTATGCGTAAACGTTTCTCGGAACCGGCAACCACCAACGAATCACCCATGCCGGCAATAGCATCGCGGACACTGTTTTTAGTTTCTCCCGGGTGTAAATCAAGCGCAAGCATGGCTTCGCAGCAATACCTGTGTGTAATTTCCTCATGCAAGTCAGTCTGAATATCTTCCATGATCATATCATTCATGGGGATGGCCAAACGACGTATGGATTGCCTGTTATTGAAAAAATCAATCATGCCTTCCAGGAATAATACAAATCCTTTGGCACCGGCATCCACAACATTCGATTTGGCAAGAACTTCCAGCTGACGTGTAGTATCAGCCAGTGAATTTTTGGCAACCTGCAAAGCTTTTATCAGGAGTTCAACAAAATCGTCAATCAATCCTTTCATGGTATTGATAAACTCGGCCCATTCGCGTATTACCGAAATCATTGTGCCCTCAATAGGGTTGGCAATGGCTTCGTAGGCGTATGTAACGGCCTTGGTAATGGAGCGTGAAAAATTCTCAACGGTCAGGTTTTCTTCGTTTTCAATTTCATTGCCGAATCCGTAAAGAAACTGCGCGAAAATTATCCCGGAATTTCCCCTTGCACCAACTAAAGCAGCATCAGCCAGAGCGGTTGCTGCCATTTTAACATTGTTGGTGGGGATTGGACTATCGACGATGGATCGCATAGTGCTGGCCAGGTTTGTACCTGTATCGGCATCGGCAACCGGGAAAACATTCATTTTATTCAGCAGTCCCTGGTTTTCGAAAATGCGCTGGGCACCTGACAGGAAGGCATAGTAGAAACTTCTGCCATCGAGTAATTTAACAAGCGGGATTGAATTTTCCAATTATGGAGGGCTTTGTTAAGATTTATTTATTCGGATTAAATGAAATAAATCCGAACCTTACAAACACAAAATTAGCAATTACTTTATATATATGGAAGTTTTAATATATTGAAAATTCATATTTTTTGTTAAATTTACTAACATTGAACCGGAACTTCTAATATATGGCAATGTATATATCTTAATTTCAATACTATATATTTAGTGTTTATTTAATTTTTTTAAAAGCAGAAAAATCGCCGGCATCAATCTTTGCATTAAGTTCAGCAACAATATTCTTATAGGATGACCTTTTCCCGCAGCTATACATACTCTTAACCGGTTTGCTATCCGTAATCATACTCATGAGGTTTTTAGCAGAAGGCGTTACCGGGAGTTTCGAGTATGATTCATAAGTAAGTTTGGTAAAGGCAACATTTTTACTGATTCCCCGGTTGTCGAGCCAATAGCCTTTGTGAAGCGGCGTTGGATAGGCAAGCTTTCCTTTATAATATACATCTTTAACATCAGGGTACGATTCAATAGCCTTTTTATCCTCACTTAAAATAACAGGCACGAATTCCGAATAATTCCTGGTTGTTTTATAAATAATGACTTCAGGCTCATTTACTGATGAAACATGACCTGATTTTACAAGATCCGTGTTTTTTACCTGGGCTGTGTTTTTTGCCGGTCTGCAGCCTGAAATCAAAGTGGCAGTTAATATAAAAGATATAAGCAGTGTGGAACGAACCATGATGAAGTGTTAATTTTTGACAAAATTAACTTAATTATAACCCTGACTTATCTCACATAAGTTAATATTTGATAATTTTGTAACTGCATAATCTGGTGGCACGAAAATTGTTTAATCCGGAGTTACTAAGTTGTCCTGGCGACATTAACAGTAAGGAAAGATTAAAATAACCCATAAAATAATTTTAAAACTATGAAAAAAGTACTTGTTACTTTCGGGATTTCAATACTGATGACTTTTGCTGTTTTTACGCAAAATGCTACTGCTCAGTCCGCTGTAAATCCCAATGCACCTGTAATTACCTTTGAAAAAACAACGCATGATTACGGAACTCTTACAAAAGGGGGAGACGGAACCTGCGAGTTCAAATTCAAAAACACAGGTGTTGAACCTCTTATTTTATCCAACGTTACTTCTTCCTGCGGCTGCACTGTGCCTGAATGGCCACGCGAACCTATCATGAAAGGTAAATCAGCATCAATAAAAGTGAAATACGACTCAAACCGTATAGGTGCTATAAATAAAACAATAACCGTGATGTCGAACGCCAAAGAAGCATCCGTTCAACTTCGCATCATTGGTAATGTGGTTGAAACCTCCACCGGTGCCCAGATGCCACAGAATAACCTGAATCCGGGTTCGGCTCCTGTTGCCAAATAACTGATCAAGAATCTGCCTGAATTGTAATTTCAGGATTTCGGAATGGGAGATGGGGAGACTAAGAGACTAAGAGAGGGGGAGGCTAAGAGACTAAGAGAGGGGTGGCTAAGAGACTAAGAGAGGGGAGACTAAAAGACTAAAAGAAGAAGAGAGGGGAGACGAAGCGACGAAGAGACTAAGTGAGAGGGAGACTAGGAGAATATGAATTAACACAAATAGATTTTCCGGAAAGAAGACTATCTTAATAGATGGTCTTTTTTATTTGCTTTTACATTTCTCCTTGTCTCCGATTCCCCCTGTCCCCATGTCTTTTCTTCCCCTTATTTTTTCCTGTTTCAGACATTGTTAATAAATTATTGTCATCTGAAAAGATAAAGAAGGAGGATAATTAGCTATTTTTGGCACGTATGGAAGAGAATGAAAGAACCGATGCGCTGGCATCGCGAAAAGTAATAAAAAGACCGTCAGTTGGACGGGATGCATTTCAGGAACACGGCAAATTACCACCGCAGGCTACAGACCTGGAGGAAGCCGTTATCGGAGCCCTGATGCTTGAAAAGGATGCAGTGGCAGCCGTAATCGACATGCTCACGCCTGCTGTTTTTTACAAGGAATCGCACCAGGCTATTTTTGAGGCCATTACCATGTTGTTTCATAATAACGAACCGGTTGATATTCTTACCGTTACCAATGCACTCAGGCATACCGGCAAACTTGAACTGGCTGGTGGCCCTTTTTATATCACACAGCTTACTTCACGCATCGCCTCATCGGCAAATATTGAATTCCATGTCGGTATTCTCAAGCAAAAATTTCTGCAGCGCGAGCTAATCAAAATTTCGACCGAAACTATCCGTAAATCGTTTGAAGATTCAACCGATGTATTCGATTTGCTGGATGAAACCGAAAGCGGACTGTTTGCTATCACCGAAAATAACCTTCGGAAAAAAGCGCAGCTGATGCCCGAACTGGTGCATAAGGTTTTGAATGCGATTGATACAGCCCGGAAAAATGACGGCGTTTCCTCAGGAGTTCCTTCAGGATTTATTGACCTCGACAAACTAACCGGCGGCTGGCAACGGAGTGACCTTATTATTGTCGCAGCCCGCCCGGGTATGGGTAAAACTGCTTTTGTGCTTTCAATGGCCCGCAATATCGCTATCGAAGCAAAAAAAGCCGTAGCCTTCTTTTCGCTTGAAATGACGGCCGATCAGCTTGTTGCCCGTTTAATCGCATCCGAAGCAGAACTTTCGGCAAGTGCGCTCCGACGCGGTCAATTGCAGAATTTTGAATGGGAACAGTTAAATTCCCGTATTTCCAAACTTATTACAGCTCCTATTTATATTGACGATACGCCTTCGTTGTCCATTTTCGAACTTAGGGCAAAATGCCGCCGACTAAAAGCACAATATGATATAGACATGGTGATTATTGACTATATCCAGCTTATGACAGGCGGTGGAAATGCCAAAGGAGGCATGGGTAACCGTGAGCAGGAAATTTCAGCTATTTCGCGGTCCCTTAAAAGTCTTGCCAAGGAACTGAATATCCCGGTTATCGCACTTTCGCAGCTTAACCGCTCGGTCGAAACACGCAGTACGGCCCAGGGAAGTAAAAAACCGCAGCTTTCTGACCTTCGTGAATCCGGTGCCATTGAGCAGGATGCCGACCTTGTAATGTTTATTTACAGGCCTGAGTATTATAAGATTATGGAGGATGAAGAAGGCAATTCAACCGAGGGAAAAGCCCAGATAATTATTGCCAAGCACAGGAACGGAGCTACCGACGAAGTGTGGCTTCAGTTTATTAGTCGTTTTGCCCGTTTCCAGGATGTTGCAGGATTGAGTATTGACAGGATGGGAATTCCTTTGACCCCGAATACAGGTTTCGATCAGCCTGCCAACAATACCGTTATTATGCAGTCACGTCTTAACAGCATGGATGATGATACAGATCTTGGTCCTACCAATTTCTAATTGGGTAAGGACCATTTGCAAAAGGCTAATTTATAAATTGTAAAACCACTTAGATTTTTTTTACCGTAACTCAGCCAGAACATTACTATTTGAGTTTTGTGTAGTATGGAACTGTTTATCTAACTACGCCAGTTGATTCATTTCTGCCTTTTTGTTAAAATTTGAAAATGAAACGTAGCATCCTACTTATATTTTTTCTTCTTCTGTTGATGAGGTCTCAGGCTGCATACCTGCTTATTCCTATGGATCAGAACCAGAAAAATCACCTGAAGGCTTATGGTATTGCCTACTGGGTGCTTCAACAGGATATTGAAGTTAGCTGGCTGCTGAATTACCGGGGCGGAGCTTTTATGTTTAAATATGTTAAAGCAATTGAAAATGAATGTTTTATCCGTGGAGTAAGTTGTCAGGTAATTGCTGATGCGCAATCCACAGCTATCTTACAGGAAATAGCCGATGCGGAAGTAAATATGGATGAAGTGAAGCTGAATAAGGCTCCGAAAATTGCCGTTTATTCGCCTAAAAACAAGCTTCCATGGGATGATGCCGTTACTTTGGCTCTCACCTACGCTGAAATCCCTTATGAAACTGTGTATGACGAAGAACTGATTACCGGGGTGCTTCCTATGTACGACTGGCTTCATCTTCATCACGAGGATTTTACAGGGCAATTCGGTAAATTCTGGGGTGCCTATCGCAATGCTTCCTGGTACAGGGAAGATGTGCGTGTAAATGAGGCGATGGCGTCAAAACTTGGTTTTAAGAAAGTTTCGGAAATGAAACTGGCTGTTGCGCTTAAAATCCGAGATTTTGTTGCCGGCGGCGGGTATTTGTTTTCGATGTGTTCAGCACCGGACAGTTACGATATTACTTTGGCTGCCGAAGGAGTTGATATTTGTGATGTGATGTTCGATGGGGATGCCATGGACTCTAAAGCCCAGTCGAAGTTAAATTACGGAAATTGTTTTGCCTTTAAAAATTTCAATTTGGTCACCAATCCTTATGAGTATGAAATCTCATCTATTGACGTGAATACCAACAGGAAAGTTAGTCAGAATAATGATTTCTTCACCTTATTCGATTTTTCGGCAAAATGGGACCCTGTACCAACCATGCTTTGCCAGAATCACATGCAGGTTATTCATGGTTTTCGCGGCCAAACAACTGCTTTCGAAAAAAAGTGTATTAAATCGGAAGTTATTGTAATGGGCGAAAACAAAGCACTTGATGAGGCAAGGTATATTCATGGCGATTTCGGAAAGGGAACCTGGACGTTTTACGGAGGTCATGATCCGGAGGATTACGAACATCGCGTGGGCGATCCGCCTACCGATCTGAACCTTTTTCCTAACTCGCCGGGTTACAGATTGATCTTAAATAATGTATTATTTCCGGCTGCTAAGAAGAAAAAGCAGAAAACCTGAAAGTTTTTGTTTATATACATATCTGATAACCATATTTTTAAAATATTTATTTTAAAATATTTAAAAAATCATCCTATGTTTGTGTTAACTTAACACTAAGTTCACTATTTTTACATCTTTGGAAATAGTATTGCTTTTCAGAAAACAGTATATTTGCTTTTCCGTTTCCGGATGAATACATCGTTTTCATGCAGGCATAAATGAACTTATGACTACAAAATCTTTGTTACACTACCAGACCTTCTGATTTTATTTTTAACTAACCATTTTAACTAACCATTATGGAACAACAAAAACACGCAAACTACGGTCTGGGAATGACTGTAATCGGATCCATCTTTTTTATTTTTGGATTCGCAACTACCTTTATTATTACCCTGAGTGGTCAGGTAAAGGATATTTTTGAGTTAACAGAGTTCAGGGCTCAGTTACTGAGTTTTTCCTTTTTCATTACCTACTTTTTTATTTCAATTCCGATTGGGTTGTTTATAAAAAAAGTTGGCTATAAAAGTGCCTTGATAACTGGTTTGTTGTTGATGGCAGCCGGAAGCTTCCTGTTTTTCCCTGCAGCAAAAGCTCCTTCTTTTCCGTTATTCCTGGCAGCTACGTTTGTACTTGCCTCGGGAGTAGTATTCCTGCAAACTGCTGCTAATCCATATGTTGCTGCTTTAGGTTCGGAAGAATCGGCTGGTGGTCGGCTTAACCTGGTGCAGGCACTCAATTCAATTGCTACCATGGTAGCTCCCTGGATCATTGCCGTATTTATTTTCAGAGGTGCAAGCGAAATGCTGACTTCCATGCAGAAAGCTGAAACGGTTCAGTTACCATTTATTATAATTGGAATAATTGTAGTATTGGTTGCTATTGCGATTTTTCTTACTAAACTTCCTGAAGTGGGCGGTGGAAGCACTGTCGAACTGAAGAAAAGTGTGTGGAAACACCCGCATGTTCTGCTTGGTGCACTGGGAATTTTCTTTTACGTTGGTGCTGAAGTTGGAGTAGGAGGCTTGATTCTGAACTATTTAAAAACAACTATGAGCATGGATGCTGTGGATGCCGGTAAATATGTTGCTATTTACTGGGGTGGTGCAATGGTAGGCAGGTTTTTCGGATCTATCATGCTTTCCAATATTACCGATAACGTTAAGAAATACACTTATGTTGCAATGGTATTGGTTCTCGCTCTGGTATCCGGATCATTTGTTACCAGCTGGAGCTGGAATATAGGGCTGATATTTATGATTGTTGCAGTTGGTAATTTTATCCTGATGCAATTAGGGAAAGGTAACGCAGGACGTTCACTAGCCGTTTTTGCCCTGGTGGCCGCCACACTTGCACTTGTTACTGCGTTTACATCCGGAAGTGTTGCACTTTGGGCTGTTATTTCAATAGGAATGTTCAACTCAATTATGTTCCCTAATATATTTACTCTTGCAGTGAAGGATCTCAGTCCGGGTGAACTTAGTACAGCATCAGGTATCATCAATACTTTGATTTTCGGAGGTGCTATTATTCCTTTAATTATGGGTAAAATTGCCGATGTTTCAGGGTATTCCTGGGCTTTTATCGTTCCTGCCCTTTGTTACCTTTACATCTTCTTTTATGCTGTAAAGGGAAGCAAATTCCGCTCAGCATAAATTTTCATACATCTTATGTTTGGAATTAGATTGTCCCTGCAAAAAAAATGACGAAATAATCAATTAATAAAATAATTAGTACTAATGAAACAAGTAGCAATTGGAATAGATATCGGAGGTACAACTACCTCGATAGGAGTTGTTGACCGCGAAGGCAACATCCTGTATGAAAAAAAACCGCAGTTATCCACACCGCTGAAAAAAGATAACCCAACCGGCAGCGAAATTATTTCCGAAAAATTGTTGGGCGATTATATTAATCTGCTTGTTGAGGAAATTAAAGCAGCTATTGAAGTAGTTGCAAAAATTAATCCTGAAATAGGCGTAATGGGTATAGTAATAGTTGCGCCAAACGGGAATTACTATACCGGAACTATTGAACATGCGCCAAATCTACCTTTTACAGGAGTAATTCCTTTTGCTAAACTAATCCAGGATAAATTTCCTCAAATCAAGCATGTGAGGCTCACCAACGATGCCAATGCAGCAGCTTTGGGCGAAATGATATTTGGTGGTGGCAAGGAAATGGATAATTTTGTAATGATCACGCTTGGCACCGGCTTAGGCAGCGGAATTATCGTAAATGGCGATCTGGTGTACGGTGCTGATGGTTTTGCCGGCGAAATTGGTCATACCACAATTGGCAGGGGTACACGCTTGTGCGGTTGCGGTGCAAGAGGACATCTGGAAGCATATTGCTCGGCTACCGGAATTAAACGTACTGTTTACGAACTCCTTGCAAAAGATAACAATTCGGAAAGTGAGCTGGCTGATATTCCTTTTAACCAGATGACTTCAAAAATTGTATTTGAAGCTGCTGAAAGAGGCGATAAGCTGGCAAAAGAGGTTTTTGACTATACCGGCGATTTATTAGGAGAGGCTTTGGCCGATACGGTCCATCACCTCAGTCCTGAAGCCATTTTCCTTTTCGGAGGACCGGTTGCCGCAGGCGACTATATTTTTAAACCTACAAAAGAAAGCCTGGAGCGTCATCTTCTTCCTATATTTAAGAACAAAGTTAAAATCCTTCCTTCGGGGCTTAAAATGGGATCAGCCGCTATAATCGGTGCCAGTGCCCTGGTGTGGAAAGAACTCGAAAAACACGGTTATTAGAATTCAGCTTAATTTTATTTTCGGCAGCACCTTAATTAATCAAAATTAAAGTGCTGCTTTTTTATTGCCTGATTGTAATATGTAGCTTTGAAATATCGAATTATCGTGTTCCGTATTTCTACGGATCAATTTGTAAATAAATTCATTTTCTGACTTTATCACGTTCGCCTTAAAACAGTAAATTACCATCAGAATCTTCTTTTAATTAGTATGATGAATGATTCTTTTTGGCTAGTTTTTCCCGCTTTTTCACCAGATAGTATTTATTTTTAAAATAGTTTACTAAATAGTGTATTACAATTTAACATTGATGCAATTAATAAGAAGGAAAGGACTGTCTGATCCTGACAAATTATTGCTTTTAAGTATGGTTTGCCGAATCAGAAATTAGTTAGTATGCCAATTAATACTGCCAATTACTATTTTAACGCTTGTTCCACATGAAAAACAAAATACAACTAAGCCTGTTCCTTACCCTCCTGATAATTGGGATGCTGGGTAAATTTGCAACCGTAGCTGCAAATCCGGTAGTCGACTTTACCTATTCAGGTATTTGTGTTGGAAGCCCAACCGGATTTAATGCTGATAATACTTTTCCCGCTACAGGTATTGTGGAAACCTGGGACTGGGATTTCGGAGACGGAACCTACTCAAACAGTAAGAATCCGCTGCATTTGTTTGCTGCTTCAGGCGATTTTCCGGTTACCCTTACGATTTCTTACGATGCTGTTACTGTTGGTTCAGTAACGAAACTTATAACAATAAAAAAGCTTCCGATACCTAATTTTTCGTTTTCCACTCCAAATTGTAACAATGATTCAATACAATTTACAGATCTCACAGGTACTGCAGGTGGCAGCATCATAAGCAGAACCTGGCATTTCGGCGACGGTTCACCCGATGTTACTATTGTTCCTCCCGGTGATCCTAACACAAAGCATATTTTCCCGAATACAGGAACATTTCCAGTTACTTTAACCGTGATGAATTCTGATTCGTGTGTAAACACATTTACACTTAATGTTACAATTTCTGCAAGACCTGTAGCTGATTTTAATTTCAGTGGCAAATGCGAAGACCAGGAGGTTACATTTACTGATGCTTCAATTGCCAATTCAGGCGGTAGAATAATTGAGCGAAACTGGGATTTCAGAGATCCTGTCAGCGGTATTTTCAATTCTTCACTTGTTCCCGATCCTTCCCATGTTTTTCAGAATGCCGGGACATACTTGGTTAAACTTACCATCAAGAATTATAATAACTGTATTGATACGGTTTCAAAAAATGTACTTATCAATCCGCATCCTGCGGTCGATTTTACAGCATCAACAACCTGCCTTAATAACCTGGCCACTTTTTCGCCGGATCCGTTGATTACGAATATCCCTTCAATCGCTGAATGGCATTGGGACTTTGCTGACGGTTATACGCCAAACACCCAAAATGCTGCTCATACATTTTTAGCGGTCGGCAATTATCCGGTGACTCTTACGGTTAAAGATACAAAAGGTTGTATTAATGTGGCATCGAATCTGCTTGTAGTTGATCCGTTGCCAGTTGCTCATTTCAATGCAGCTGTTTCGGCTTGTGCCGGAACTGCGGTTCAATTTCAGAATCAGTCGATAGCTACACCCGGATATTATATTGCACAATGGTACTGGGACTTTGGCGATGGTATTTCAAAAACCGTTAACCATCCTGATATTCCCAATGTATCACATGTGTATGCTTCACCCAACAACTACAACGTAAAACTTACCATTACAGGTTCGAACGGTTGCTCCAACAGTGAGACCCAACTCATAAAAATACTTCCTAACCCGGTAGCTGATTTCAATTTTACACCGGCCTGCCTGGGCACAACTGTTAATTTTAACGATCTTACAATAACAAACCTGGCAGGTGCAATCACTGACTGGAAATGGAATTTTAATGATTCAGGTTCAGGAGTTCTTAATAATTCCACTATACAGAATGCTCAGCATTCTTTTGTTTCGATCGGTAACCATGCTGTTCAACTGGCAGTTAAATCGGCAAATGGATGTGCTGATACTATTACTCACATTATCCTGGTTGCATCTCCTCCTCCTGTTGACTTTTCGACAACCAACAATTGCCAGAACAATACAATGAATTTCGATCCGGATCTGTCTATGATGAACCCGGTAATCATTAGTTCCTGGTTTTGGGAATTGGGCAACGGAGTTACATCCGGAAGTTCAAATCCAACTCATGTTTATACCTCAGCCGGAACTCATAATGTGAAGCTTACTATTGTTGATAACGTAGGTTGTACTAACACAATCACAAAAAGTGTAACCATCATTCCCCAGCCAACCGTTATATTTTCGTATACATCACCTGTTTGCAAACAATCGACGATTCAATTTAAAAACCTTACGGATGCAACACCTGGCATAGTAGTACGAAGCGAATGGAATTTTGGAGATGGCCAGATACAGACCGTTGCAGCACTTACACCGGTTTCGCATAGTTACAGTACAAATGGAACCTATAATGTAACTCTCACAGTTATAACCAGCGACAGTTGCCGTAAGTTTAAGACTTTACCTGTAATTGTACTCCCAGATCCTTTGGCTAATTTCTCATTTCTGACTTCTTGTATCAATACCCCTGTTCAATTCAAAGATCTTTCGCAACCATCGTCGGGAGCAATTGCCTCATGGTCGTGGGATTTTGGTGATGCAGCATCGGGAACAAATAACGCAGCAACAATAAAGAACCCTGCACACACGTATGATGCCGCAGGTATTTTCCAGGTAACTCTGATCGTTGCCAATACCGGTGGATGTATTGATACCATTATTAAACCTCTGAAAGTTCGCGCATTGCCTGACGTTGATTTTACATTTTCAGCCGGTTGTGTGAATAATTCAACCCAATTTGTAAGTTCATCGTTTGTGAATACAGCTGCCCTGGCATCCTGTCAATGGAACTTCGGCGACGGTTTTACTTCGGCGGATGTTGATCCGTTTCATATTTATTCATCATCAGGATCGTTTACAGTAAATTTAACAATAACTGATACAGCGGGCTGTTCAAGCTCTAAAACATTGGCTGTGGTTATTATGGAACTTCCGGTATCATCTTTCCAGGTTTCGCCTCAGACATGCAGTAAGAATCCGGTGTTTTTCACTGATCATTCTTCCTCAGCTACGGGCACATTAACATCTTTCTTCCTTGAATTCGGCGATGGAAAGGATACATTAATCAATGGTGCAGCATTTGGAACTATTTCCCACGTTTATGCAAAAGGCAGGAAATATACAGCTTATCTTACTGTTAAAAATTCGCTTGGTTGCATAGCAAAATCAAGCCGCTCAATCAATATCTCAGCAGACCCTCTGGCAGAATTCAGTTATGACAATACCTGTGAAAATACATTCGTTAACTTCTATGATCAGTCACAGACCAATTCCGGTAGCTCTATTGTTAGCTGGTTTTGGAATTTTGGAGAACTTTCCTCAGGTATTGATAATACATCTGTCCAGAAAAATCCTTTTCATGCTTATTCTACACCAGGGACTTACAATGTTATTCTAACAGTTGAAAATGCTTCGGGGTGTTCAGATATAATTTCGGGAACTGTTGTAATAAAATCAAAACCAGCAGTTGATTTTAGCTGGGATATGGCCTGCCTTGGCAGTTCCACAGCATTTACCATTGATCCTGCTATAACAAATATAGCTGCTATATCTTCATTCGACTGGGATTTTGGAGATGGGACAGTACATAATACTACCCAAAAGAATCCGGGTCACACCTATGTCACAACCGGCAATTTTACGGTAGGACTTACCGTTACTAACACCAACGGTTGTAAAAATACAATTTTACATACTATAAGTATTTTACCAAAACCAACAGCTCTTTTTAGCTTTGCCGGTGTGTGCGCAGGTACATCCGCTGAGTTTGCTGATCAGTCAATCAGTCCTGGTGTTACATCTGTTGTTTCCCGGCATTGGGATTTTGGTGTACCTGCTGCAATTAATGATACTTCGGATCAGCAAAACCCTGTCTGGTTATATTTAGCAAAAGGCATTTATACTGTTAAACTGACTGTAACTTCACAAAACGGATGCAAAGATATGGCTTCACGATCGGTGCAGGTATTCGGAAATCCAACAGCCGACTTCGGTTATATAGCCTCTGCCTGCGAAAACGGGGTTGTTGATTTCCGAAATACATCGCTTAGTCAGCAGGCAACCATCGTTTCTTCGAAATGGGAATTCGAATCCGATAATTATTCGCCGTTATTAAATCCTTCCTATACATTTTATTCAACTGATTCGTGCTATAATGTGAGCTTGATAGTGAAAGATATAAGGGGATGCATCGACACAATTGTTAAGGAAGTATGTGTGCCAGCCGAATTCGACTTTACGTTTGCTGAATCGGCAACCTGTATCAGGGACAGTACTCATTTTACGCCTCAGCTCCTTGCACATGTTGCGGGTCCGCTTGTTATTTTCAAATGGAATTTTGGAGATGAAGCATCAGGTGTAAACAATACTTCAACTAAAAAAATCCCATCGCATTATTACTCTCAAACCGGAACATATACGGTAAGTCTCGAAGCAACCGATTTGAATAATTGTACAAAGACGATTTACAAGAACATCACGATTAATCCTTTGCCTGTTGCGTCTTTCACCTACATCGGAGGCATTTGCGACAGCACCATTTACTTTAATGAATCATCCACCGGTAGCGGAACTAATATCAGCAAGTGGATATGGGATTTCGGCGACGGTGTGAGCAGCATTGTTAATGCCCCAGATTCGCCCGATGTTTCGCACTTATACAGATCTCCGGGATCTTATAATGTCACTCTCACAGTTTTTAATGCCAACGGGTGTTCAAATAGTTATATCGAAAATACCATTCTTGTCGATCCATGTGTGGATGCATCCATTGAACTGGTAGATACGAAGATTTGCCAGAATAACATAGTGGCTTTCAGGAACAACAGTTTTAGCTCGGTAACATCAAATATCTGGTACTGGGATTTTGGGGATGGTACACACGCTACTTATGATATGTTTTCAAACCAGGTGAATCATGTCTATAAGACTCCAGGTGCCTTCATGGTACGGTTGATACTTTCAGCATACGTAAATGGCCGGAAAGTAAACGATACTGCACATGTGGTTGTAAATGTCAATCCCTCGCCGTTTCCTGATTTCACGTTTAGTGTTGTTTGCAACGAAAAAAAGGCCCTGTTTACGAATATGACTTCCGGCAGCGGAATAAAAATTGAGAACTATAAATGGATATTCGGGGAGCCTGTTTCAGTTACTCATGATACTTCGACTTTGAAAAATCCTGTTCATTCATATTTTGCTCCCGGAACCTATGAGGTTACACTGATAGCACAAAATGTAATTGGCTGCAAGGATTCCATACATAAGTTGCTGGTAATAAGCGGCCTTCCTGTAGCAAATTTTAAATCTCAATTGTCATGTGCAGGAGCCAAAACTTTATTCTCTGACCTGTCAATGGATGGCGGCACCCCGATTACAAAATGGAACTGGACGTTTAAGGATAATATGAATGTTGTAGGTGGAAAAGATGTACAAAATCCTGAGTTTGTGTTCAAAAAAAGCGGCGAATACATAGCCTCCCTTAAAATTACTGATGCAAATGGTTGTCATGATTCTACAAGCCAGTATATTTCTAACTGGGATGTGCCTGTAAGTGATTTTAAATTAGTTGAAAATTATGATAACGTTCAGGGACAAGTTCAGCTGAATAACATTTCTGCTGATGCAACAAGGTACCACTGGACTTTCGGTAACGGTGATGATTCGTATGCTGAAAAGCCTGTTCAACTTTACCCGGAGGAAGGAGAATATAAAATTTCGCTGATTGCGTATAATGAAAAGGGCTGTTCCGATACACTGAGTATGTCATACGATTTTATGGTTAAGAGCTTATATGTTCCTAC
>Ga0136636_10000978_pt1 | contig 16055 bp, 14 predicted proteins | sample AntDrymUQ8522106_2_FD_104653 | JGI IMG/M metagenome (GOLD analysis project Ga0136636, IMG submission 104653) | Polar desert sand microbial communities from Dry Valleys, Antarctica - metaG UQ852 (21.06) | ecosystem: Environmental > Terrestrial > Soil > Desert | place: Antarctica: Dry Valley... | reverse complement strand
TTGAATGCAGGTATTTATCAAGATTCTTTGACATATTAATTACTCCGTTTCTTTTGGTTTTAATTGATGGAACGATGATGGTCGAATATCCTACTTATTGACTTAGCTAGCAAGTATTTTAACAATTTTAAGCCATTGAGGATCGAATTTGCTTTTTGTCTTCAGTGCCTGTTTCAGTGGGATATAACTCATTTTATTGTTTACAATACCCACCATTACATTTTTTTTACCTTGCATCAGTGTTTCTACTGCGTGATACCCCATACGACTAGCAATTAACCGGTCAATGCAGGTAGGAGAGCCTCCTCGCTGAATATGCCCTAGTATGCATACACGTACATCTGCATTGGGCAGGCTCTGCTGTATTACTTTACCTACCTGAGTGGCACCCCCAAAATCGTCTCCCTCCGCCACTACAATCAGGTTCACGAGTTTTTGACGCTTTTCCTTTTCGGTCATGTTTTCAATGATCTCGTTGATGTCTGTCTTTGTTTCAGGGATTAAGATGTTTTCGGCACCTGTAGCTATACCACTGTGCAAGGCAATATAACCGGCATCCCTCCCCATCACTTCCACCACAAAAAGCCGGTCGTGAGCATCGGCAGTGTCCCGAATTTTATCAATGGCGCTTACAGCCGTGTTAACTGCGGTGTCAAAACCAATGGTAAAATCAGTTCCGGCAATATCTTTATCAATAGTACCCGGTAACCCGATACAGGCCATATCGGGATATTCTGTACTAAAAATATCAGCACCGGTAAAACTGCCATCGCCGCCAATAATTACCATCGCACTGATATTTCTTTTCTTCAGGTTATTATAGGCTATTTTCCTGCCCTCAGGTGTACGAAATTCCTTACTTCGTGCCGTTTTTAAGATGGTGCCACCCCGCTGAATGATATTGGCCACAGAGCGGTTGTCCATTGGAAACATATCATCTTCTATCAGCCCGCTGTACCCACGGCTAACCCCAAATACCTTAAATCCGTAATAGTTGCCCGTTCGAACTACCGCACGGATTGCAGCATTCATTCCAGGGCTATCGCCACCAGAGGTTAATACTGCTATACTTTTAATAGATTGCTCCATTGTTGAATGTTAGATTAAGCATGCAAATTTGTACCTAAACAGGCATTTAACCTAAAATTGCATCAAATAACTGTGTACCCCCTACACAATAAGTCCAAAAATACGACTTTTGGCATGCAAAATACGAACTGTTGGGCTTCGTAACAATTTCGCAATCTATTTAATATTGATTTTCAATTGTTAAATCTGGGTTTTGGTTAATTCCTGCCGGTTTAAATAATGGATATGATTAAAAAAGTTTTGCAGCAGAATCCTAAATCCGATTGGAATTCAGGACGTTTCCCGTATTGTAAAGCATGCATAAAGAGTAAATATGCCTATGATTCTGCATAGCACCTGATTATTAAAGAATAATTGGGCTTTTGATGATCCATTTATTATAATTGTAGGTTTTATGTTATATATCTTTTTAAAAAATGGGGGCAAATCATGATCTGACTATTAATGCAGGTTACCTGAAAATAATGATCAAATGGTATTATTATGTTCATTTTTTAGTACGCCGCCTATCAGTTGCTTTTTTTTAATTGCAACTCCCGTCCCGTCTTATGCGGCGATGGAATCTCCAATAATCATTGCTGAGTGTACGCCAGTAGGCGAAAGGTATGCTTACCTTGCCGGGTATGCCACTTAATGATCATTGCTAAGTTTACGCCAGTTTATAGGGATTTCCTATGTAAATAAATTCCTGAAATTTTCTATTTTCAGACAGTTTTTGACTGGCTCAAGTCTTAGCAATGCTGAATTCTTTTTTACTAACCTATTTTCCGACGGCCTCAATTTATAACTTTGTTTCTTGTCAGTCTTTCTATTGAGTTTAAAATGCGATTTAGTGAGTTTTAATCCATTTTAGAAAAGGCAAACTATTATTTGCCTACAACTTTTAAAGATGATTGTAAATGAAATACTCGGGTTGGTCAATTATTAGAAATTTATTATGGCTTTTGGTAAATCGTTTTTATCCTTTTTATGCCCGGCAAACTCATCAAAGAGAAATAAGATGATTTCATTTTTCATAATTATGCCAATACGGGAATTAAATACTGATTTTTCTTTATCCAAAGCTTTCATTTCTTCTTTAATGGTTCGCTGTTTACAAAAAACTGCCTGCTGTTTTTTTATTTTTTTTCACTAATATTTCAGTTTTTTCCTACAAAAACGCACTATACTTGTTTTTTTTTGTTTCGAGTTTCTGTAAGGAACTACAAGTTTTTCCGATATGTGGTTGGTAATTGTGTTTACCACCCCGGTATGTAATAAGGCTTGTTTATGGATATTTTTTGCAAAGGAGTTTCCTGTAATTCACAGTTCCCTGTAGTTTTTAAAATTTCCTGACATTAAAAAACCAGTATAACCTTTTTTATAAAAGACCATACTGTTTCCCTGCTTAATTTCCTTTTGTATTTAATTATTAAGCACCTTTTATCCATGCCTCTCTTTCATCAGGGCTGAATTTCCAGGGGGCAAAATTGTTTTCGATATTACCAAACATATTATTCCAGTCTCCAGGGCTATTACTTTCATCAAGTATCAGGTAGCGGCGCTGTTTCAGGATGATATCAAGCGGGTTGATGCTAACCGGGCAGACATCCACACAGGCATTACAGGTGGTACAGGCCCGCAATTCTTCGGCGGTAATATAATCATGGAGCAGGGATTTGCCATCGTCAACCCATTGCCCATTATTTTTATTGAGCACTTCGCCTACTTCTTCCAACCGGTCTCGGGTTTTCATCATAATGGTTCGGGGGCTCAGCATTTTGCCGGTAATATTGGCGGGGCAGGCAGCACTACAGCGGCCACACTCTGTGCAGCTATAAGCATCCAGCAAATTTTTCCAGCTAAGATCAAAAACATCTTTGGCACCAAATTGGGCAGGCACTTCATCGGGCAGAGCTGAAAGAATGGGGTTCTGACTGATATCTTGTCCCATTGCCAGTGCCACTTCCTTTTGTATTTCTGGCATATTGTTCATCACTACTACTTCGGGCCGGGCGTAATAAGCATTGGGGAAAGCAAACATGATATGCAGGTGTTTGCTGTAAGGCAGATAATTTAAAAATGCGAGGATACCCGCAATATGTAACCACCACGCCGAACGCTCTATACCCAGCAATAAATTAGTGTCCAAGTTTGTAAAAAGCGGTGTAAGCAAAGCACTAATTAAAAAAGGACCTACAGCATGCTCGCTGTAATGAGCCACACCCCGTGCCTGCAATGCAGCATCTGTGGCGTTCATGGTAAGAAACAAACTCATGAGTACAATTTCGATTACAAGAATAAGGTTGGCATCCGTTTTGGGCCATCCTTTAAGATCGGGACTTGCTAATCTGCTGATATTGAGTGCATTCCTCCTTATTAAAAATATTACACAGGCTACCACCACAAGTGCAGCCAGTATTTCGAAACTATTGATTAAAACAGTATAGAACCCCCCAAGTGCCGGGGCAAAGAGGCGGTGAGTACCAAACAAGCCATCGAGTAAAATTTCGAGTACCTCGATATTGATGATGATAAAACCCGCATACAAAATAAAGTGCATGACAGCCACTAATGGGTTTTTAAACATTTTTTTCTGGCCAAAAGCCAAAAGCAAAAGATTTTTTATACGGGTCTGTGGGTCATTCAGGAGCCGTTCATCTTTTCCCAACAAAATATTGCGACGCATTTGCCCAATCCGCTTGCTAAAAATAAAAATAGCAATTCCTGTCATAATAGCAAAAGCAATCTGTGGTATAAACTCCATAGTATTTTATATTCTGAAAAGTAAAATTACACACCGCGCACCGGTTTCTGATACTTTGTGGTTATTTTGCCACAAAAAACAATCCCAAAAGTGGTCAAGAGATATATATTGAATCAAAGTGAGGCTCACCTGAAGCTACAGCGTATGGCCTTGCAAATATTGGAGCGGAACACGCAGGCACGTAAAATTGTGCTGGCAGGCATTGCTCCCAATGGGAGCCTGATGGCTGGCAAGTTGCAGCAATTGCTGCAAAATAAAGGAGACTTTATAGTAGAAATGCAGGAAATAATCCTCAATAAAAGACTGCCCGAAGAAGTGGCTGTAGTGCCTGAATTAAACCTAGAAGGAGCCGTAGTGATAATTGTAGATGATGTGGCCAACAGCGGAAGAACTTTGACTTATGCGCTCAAACCTTTTTTAAACCACCATCCTTATAGCATTCAAACGCTTGTTTTGGTAGATCGTACGCATAAAAAGTTTCCTATACAACCTGATTATGTTGGTTTTTCTCTGGCGAGTACACTAGAAGAATATATTGATTTGGATATAGAAGATGGCGAAATAAAAGGAGCATGGATGCAATAATTAAATTTTGAAGTTCCAGGTTACACTTGGGATGATGGGAAAAATACTTACCTGTACTGCTTCTATTTGCTGGGTACCTTGTAACGGATCGCCATCTTGTCCGAAAAATATAAAATAGGGATTCAACCGGCTATAAACATTGTAAGCCCCAAAAACCCAACTACTTTTAAATTTCTTTTTACTATTGGGTTTAGGAGTGTAGGTAAAGCTTATATCTGCCCGATGGTAGGCCGGCAACCGATACGCATTTATGCTGCTGAATTCCTGCGTAAGTACTCCATCCACAATAAAAAATCTTTCTGGAAAAGTAGCAGCATTTCCTGAGGCATATATAAATACACCACCCATTTTCCATTTTTTTGATAGTTCGTAATTGGCAACTACACTTATATCGTGTCGGCGGTCAAATTTGGCAGGATATTTTTTGCCCTCATTCAAATCTGGAAACTTGCGCCAGGTCCAGCTTAGCGTGTAGCCAATCCAGCCATTTAGTCTGCCTCGCGTTTTGTTTATAAAAAATTCTGCCCCATAGCTCCAGCCTTTTCCAAATACGAAATCTTCTTCAGGATCGTTGAGGCTTGGGGTATAGCCTTCGCGATATTCTATCTGGCTTTCCATAGTTTTATAATAAATCTCTACAGAGGTTTCCCATTTATTGCGCTCAAAGTTTTTGAAATATCCTAATGCATATTGCCAACCGGTTTGCGGAGGTACCCTGTAAGTACTCGATACCCACAAATCAGTTGGCAGGGTAGAAGCACTGTTGGTGGCAAGGTGAATGTATTGCAGGTTGCGGGTTATGCCTCCTTTAAGGGCAGTGGTAGTATTTAGTTTATACCTGCCTGTAAGCCGGGGTTCAAGCCCTCTGTAAGGCTTTACCGTTTTACCTTTTCCAAAAGATTGGGTACTCACAACATTCCCATCAGCATCCTTTGTTTCCTGTTTGTAAGGCCCTACCTGCGCAAAGCCACTCCATCGCAGTCCGGCATTCAGTTGCAGTTTTGGGCTTATTTCCCAGTCGTCCTGCACAAACAAAGCGTATTCCCTTGCAAATTTATTTATTGTGTTTTGCGAAGGCAGCTCTATTTCGCCCTGGCTACCCGAAAATTGGTTGGGTAAAAAAGTATGGTAAATATATTGACCGCCAAATTTTACGCGGTGTTCAGGAGCCGGGTACCAATCAAAATCCACTTTTGCATTCAAATCTCGAATACCACTTGATAAAACCACGCGGAAATCATTTTGGGTGGCATCAAATTTGAATTTATAATCATTGTACACCAGTGTGGTATTGGCAAAAAGTTTGCGATTGAATACATGATTCCAGCGCAACGTACCGGTTCGGTTTCCCCAGGGAACATTGGTTTTAAAGTCGCGTTGGGCACTGTTAAAATTAAATACATCCTGTCCCATATACCCGCTTATAAAAAGCCTGTCTTTTTCACTTAGCTTAAAATTGACCTTCATATTCAAGTCAAAAAAATAGTAGCCGCTCCCAAACAAGTTGGCAGTTTTCGGAATAAACGGCTTCACCAGCGCATCTATATAGGTACGCCTGGCCGAAAACATAAACGACGATTTCCCTTTTTCAATGGGACCCTGTGCAGAAATACGGGAAGCAATCACCCCAATACCGCCTTCGGCTTCGTATTCCTGATTATTACCATCTTTCATGGTAATATCTATTACACTACTAAGCCTTCCTCCAAATTGAGCGGGCATACCTCCCTTAATAAGCGTTACATTTTTTACCGCATCGCCGTTAAATACTGAAAAGAATCCAAATAAATGCCCGGGGTTGTACACCACAGCATCATCCAGCATGATCAGGTTTTGGTCGGGACCCCCTCCACGAACGTAAATGCCGGCATTGCCTTCGCCCGCACTACTGACCCCAGGTAAAAATTGTAAAGCTTTCAGTACATCTACTTCGCCCAGCAGCGCCGGAATTTGTTTTATTTTTTCAATGGAAAGATCTACCCTACCCATTTGCGCAGCAGCAATATTACGGTCGCGACGTTCGGCGGTTACTACCACTTCATTATTTACCCGGTAAGAAGCGGGAACTAACTGGCAACCAAAGTCCATGCTGTTATCCAATTCCACGGTAATGGCTTTAGGTTCGTAACCCGCAAAAGAAAACCCTATCAGGTAGCGCCCTTTTTCGAGAGTAATGGAGTAAAAGCCGTAAGCATTAGTGGTTACTCCTTTGTTGCTATTGGCTATTGTTAAACTGGCACCAATAAGATTTTCGCCGCTAATAGAATCAGTTACATAGCCATTGAGTGTGTATTTTTGGGCAAATGCCAATTGCGGTATGAAGGAACTCCCAAAAAAGAATAAACTCGTCCAGAGAAAAAACGTATGGGTGTGTTTGTTCAAAAAAGTATCGGCCATTGTAAAGTATCGTATAGTGGATGTTAATTTTAGTAAATTTTCTATTGCAGATTGAGTGAATCTATTACTTCGCCACAATGTAGCATGGGTTCTCCAAAATACGGATTGACCACATTGCTGCTGTTGCTTAACCAATAAGCGCCGTTATTGTTAAAAGCCATGGGACAGTAATGCTTATAAATTTTACTTCCGGTATAGCGGATGGTGCGCATCAGGTCGAAAAGAACATCACTTACCATCTGAAAACTACGTCGTTTATCCTCCAGAAGAGGTTCCAATTGCAAAGCTTCCAGCTCCCTTGAGATAGTTCCGGCAAGTACATCTGCCTGCATTTTTATAGGTTCGGCTGCCTCAATGGCATCAAAATCAAGCTTTAAAAGAATACTATCATACTGGTGTGCTGTCCTGTTAATCAACGCCGTATCGCTCTTAATAAACGCTTCCTTCATTTGCAGATAAGCTATAAACTGATTGTTGAAATCAAGCCGGAAGCCGGTATCGTTGGATTGAATAGAGTAGGGATCGGCTTTTTCTTCGGCGGGAGAGGGGTTTTTTGGCAAAATAAACTTGAAGACAACAAAAACCACAACTGCCAGTAAAAGCAAAAGAAGTGAAATTTTTTTCATAACATAACCTTAAATGAACTGTACAAAGGTACAAATTTGATTTTCGATGTTGCTTACCACTTACAACACCTTTACAATTCATTATCGGCCTGTACCTTTGCAGCATGTTAGTAGGATTAACCAATGTAACTTTTGAGTTTGGCGCACGTGCCATTGTAAAAGATGCCACCTGGCATATACACCCCAATGAAAGGATTGGATTGATTGGGTACAATGGTACAGGCAAGTCAACTTTATTGAAATTATTCGTGGGGGAATATACCGTTTCGGGCGGTACAGTGGAAAAAGGTAAGGATGTAACGATTGGTTATTTGCACCAGGATTTGCTGAGCCAGGACATTAGGAAGTCTATTTTGGAGGTAGCCATGGATGCTTTTGAAGAAGCCAGAAAAATACAGCAGGAGCTGCAACGGATGGAAAAGCAATTGGAAACCGATTCTAACAATGAACCTCTTTTAGAAAAATATTCACATTTATTGCATGATTTTGAAGTAGCTGGCGGTTATACCATGGAGTATCAGGCCGAAGAGATTCTGCATGGACTGGGTTTTGAAACAGATCAGTTTTCTAAGCCATTTCAGCAATTTAGCGGAGGATGGCGGATGCGGGTGCTTTTGGCTAAAATGATTTTACAGAATCCGGATGTGCTGCTGCTTGATGAACCGACCAACCACCTCGACCTTCCTTCCATTGAGTGGTTGGAAAAATACCTGCAGCATTACGAAGGAAGTGTTATCATTGTTAGCCACGACAAGTTTTTTTTAAACAGGATGGTAAAAAAAATCGTGGAATTGTATCAACAGGAACTCCATATTTATTCGGGTAATTACGATTATTTCGAAAAAGAAAAGATAGAGCGCATAGAAATGCAGAAACGCGCTTTTGAAAACCAGCAGGATTATATCCGGCAGCAGGAGAGATTTATTGAGCGTTTTAAGGCCAAAGCCAGTAAAGCGGCACAGGCTCAAAGTGCTATGAAGCGTCTCGAAAAACTCGATGTTATTGATAGTGTAGAACTTGAGCGACCTAATATAAGGATCAATTTCATGATTGATCAGCAACCAGGGAAGGTGCTGTGTACACTTAAAAACGTTAGCAAATCTTATGGTACTATAAATATATTGAGAGATACCGGTATCGAATTTAACCGGGGAGATAAGGTAGCCTTGATAGGCGCCAACGGTAAGGGAAAATCTACTCTTTTACGAATTATTGCTGGTCAGGAACAGATAGAGGGAACGCGGATATGGGGACATAATGTAAAGGAAGCCTTTTACGCACAGCACCAACTGGAGGCCCTGGAGGTAACCAATAATATATTACAGGAAATGAGTACCAGCCAGGCTGGTAAAACCGAACAGGAATACAGGAGTTTGCTAGGTTGTTTCCTATTTAGCGGCGAAGAGGTAGAGAAAAAAATCCGGGTATTAAGCGGGGGGGAAAAAGCAAGGGTGGCACTTGCCAAAACAATCGTGAGTAAAGCCAACTTCCTGATGCTTGACGAACCTACCAACCACCTTGATATGCATAGTGTGGATTTGTTGGTAGAGGCTTTGAATCGTTACGAAGGAAGCATCATCCTGGTGAGCCACGACCGTTATTTCATTAGCAAGGTAGCCAATGTTTTTTGGGAAATAATTGACTACAAGATTCGCGAATTCAGGGGTACTTACGAAGAATATACCATTTGGAAAGAGAAAATAATGGCACTGCGGGATGCAAACGGTGCACAGGCAATACAGGCTCCGGTAAAAGTGGTAATAAAGGAAGATAAGCAGGCAATTGCTGCGAAAAGTAAACCTATTAATAAAGATTTGCAGAAGGATATTCAAAAACAACAAAAATATTTTGAAAGGCTGGAGCAAGATATTTCGCAGAAGAAAGAAGAAATGGCTGCCAAAGAGGCTTTGCTAGCCAAACCTGAAATATATGGAGATCCTAAAAAATATAAGGAAACCGAAGGATCCTATTTACAATTGCAACATATAATCACAAAAATGCAGACGGAATATGAGCAGGCTTTTGAAAAGCTAATGATCCTGGAAGAGGCATTTCAAGCTGGTTAAATGGTATTTAATGCAGTTTTATTTTACAATTTCCTTAATTTTTTAAAAGAAAGATTTAGCAAGGGGAATCTTTTTGCATTTGGAAGACTATAGTGCCACCATTCGGTAGAAAGTGCCACAAATCCAAAATGTTCCATGATACCTTTTAGCAGATCCCGGTTAGCTGCTTTTTCAGGAGATATTCCTGTAAATCCGTGGTGAGCCGAATCGGTGAAATGATCGAATCCGGTAGGCATTTCCAAAGCTTTACCGGTGGTAGCATAAGCAAGGGTCAGATCTATGGATACCCCTCGGTTGTGACCACTTCCATTCTTTGGGTTGGCAGCGTAGCGTTCGTCAGGTACTATTTTCCACATCTTTTGAGTAATGGAATAAGGGCGGTAAGCATCAAAAACCAAAATGGATAAACCTATAGTCAGCAGGCTATCCTGTACTCGTTTCAGTTGATTTGCGGCCTCCAGGCACAAATAAAGAGTTGGATTTTTATAGAGTTTCTGCTGGGTAAAGTTGTTGGGTGTGGCATATATAACCTCCTGATACAGAGGTTTTATAATTTCTTTAATAGCTACGAGTTGTAACCCTTCATTTTGGCTTAACCAAGCCCGGTACTGTGAAGATGATTTTATTATAAATAGTTTATTATCAATTGATTGTGATAGTAATTGATGGGGTAAAGCCCAACCAGATATCGCCAATAAAAATACCGCAAAGGGTCCTTTAAAACGGTAAACTTGCCTTAAGTATTGCACAAAAAAAACGTTGAATGGGTTACAAATGCACCTTTGCTGTCATTAAAGGTATGTTTTTGTGTAGAACTTACGCACAGGTGTTCATAATCTACTATTGGTTTTGAATGCTAAAAGGTTTTTCTTTATAGGAGAAATTTGTTTCTTTAACCTTGTGAAAGACCATTTTTTCACCAAAAATGAAAATATGAATTTATTAAAAAAAACAAGTGAAGGGGTCTTGAAAATCAGTTTTTTTTCGATCCTGCTTTTTAGTGTTTTTGCTTTTTCGGCGAAAGCGAGTGACAATTTACCGGGTCGGCCAGATGATAGAACAAAAGTAAAAACAGGAGTAGCAAGTTTTTACTCTAATTTATTTGTTGGCAAAAAGACAGCTAATGGAGAAATTTTTTCTCAGGAAAAATTGACCTGTGCCAGTAATTTGTATCCATTAGGTACATGGTTGCGGATCACGCATGCTAAAAATGGTAAAAGCGTTATCGTAAAAGTAAATGATCGGATGCATCCCCGTATGAAGCGGATGGTTGATCTTACCAAACTAGCCGCAAAGGAGTTGGGAATGATTGCCGCGGGAATTGCACAGGTGAAAGTAGAAAATCTTGGAGTAAAAACGCCCCCGGGTGTTCTGTTGGATTAATCATTGTAAATAATATTGTAAAGAAAAAGGTGCCTAAGGGTGCCTTTTTTTATTGAAAAAATGAATGTCCGAATATTAAAAGAAAAAGAATAATCTTATAGTAATCCTTTTTATCACCATAACCGGGGTAATCCTGAGTTGTTTATATCCTTTTCGGAATATATTTCAATAAATAGGTAAAAAATACACCATTTCATTAGGTGGGTAGCACATATACCCTGTAAATTTGTTCTTTCATACGCACCCCTTTGTAAAGTGGCAAAACAGGATTTAAACAAAGTAACGGCAGCAGGGCTGTTAGTTGCTCTCGGTATTATTTATGGTGATATAGGTACTTCACCGTTATATGTTTTCAACTCCATTATTTACGATCGCGTTATCAGTCCCGAATTGATCATTGGAGCGCTGTCATGTATTTTCTGGACTATGACCCTCCAAACTACGGTCAAGTACGTCATCCTTATTTTGCGGGCAGATAACAAAGGGGAGGGAGGTATTTTTGCTTTATACGCCCTTGTGAGACGCCGACGCAAATGGCTTGTAATTCCCGCTATGATTGGCGGAGCAGCCCTGCTTGCCGATGGTATTATTACCCCACCCATTTCTATTACTTCCGCGGTGGAAGGACTGGCCAAACTCCCTTCGCTTCAAGGTATTAGCACCGATACCATCGTGGTAATTGTAATCAGCATTCTGGTGGTTTTCTTCTTTACCCAGCAATTTGGCACCCACAGCATTGGAAGTTTATTTGGACCCATAATGACGTTGTGGTTTGTAATGCTTGCGGTATTGGGTTTGTTGCATTTTTTTGATGATTTATCCATTCTTAAAGCATTTAATCCCTGGTATGCAGGCAGGTTTCTAGTGGCCTATCCAGAAGGTTTTTGGCTGTTGGGGGCTGTTTTTCTCTGTACTACGGGTGCTGAGGCGCTTTATAGCGATCTTGGGCACTGTGGGCGGGAAAATATTCGCATTTCATGGGTTTTTGTAAAAACATGCCTGCTTTTCAATTATTTTGGGCAGGGTGCCAATTTGTTGGCAAACCATAGCGGATTGTTGATAGATAAGGCCGCAAGAGATAATCTTAAGATAAATGCTTTTTACGACCTTATGCCAGAATGGTTTGTTCTTGCAGGTGTTATCATCGCTACCACGGCTGCCATCATTGCAAGTCAGGCAATGATTTCTGGTTCTTTTACGCTTATTAGTGAAGCTATGCGATTGAATTTATGGCCTAAGCTTAGGGTTCGTTATCCCTCCGAAACAAGGGGTCAATTGTTTATACCAAGTCTCAACCTGATTATTTTTGTGGGTTGTGTAGGCGTAGTTTTATATTTTAGAGAGTCGGCTAAAATGGAAGCAGCCTATGGCTTAGCCATTGTTATCACCATGCTGGCCACTACCATTCTTTTTGCCAACTATATGGTGTTGCATCGTGTTAAGAAACTTTATATATGGGCTTTTTTAATTGTTTATATGTTGGTAGAAGGACTCTTTTTGGTGGCCTTGCTTAAGAAATTTCCTCATGGTGGGTATTTTACACTCATCATTGGTGCCGTTCTTTTCACCGTCATGTTTGTTTATTACCGGTCAAGGAAGATTAAAAATCGCTATGTAGAATTTGTAAGGCTTGAAAACTATATTCCACAAATACAGGAATTGAGTAATGACAAAAGCGTACCCAAATTCGCTACCCATCTTATTTATCTTACAAGCGCCAATAATCCTAAGGAGATTGAGCATAAAATTATCTACAGTATTCTCAACAGGAAACCCAAACGTGCGGATATCTATTGGATTATCCACGTAGATACTCTTGATGACCCCTATACCTGCGAATACCATGTTGATCATATTATTCCAAATGATATTATAAGGGTGGAATTCAGGTTAGGTTTCCGGGTACAACCGCGTATCAATCTGATGTTCAGGAAAGTAATTGAAGAGCTTGTGGCCAATAAGGAGGTCAACATTACAAGCCGGTATGAGAGTTTGGAAAAAAATAATGTGGTAGGCGATTTTCAGTTCATAGTGATGGAAAAGTACCTGAGTGCCGACAATGATCTTCCTTTCTATGAAAAAATTATTATGAAGTTGTACTTTATAATCAAGTCTGCTGGTTTGAGTGAAGAAAAAGGATTTGGGCTTGACACTAGCTACGTAAATATTGAAAAATTTCCATTGATTGTGACGCCGGTAAGCGATTTGCAACTTACCAGGGTAGCTTACGAACAGGATAATGAAATGCAGTTTTAGGAATGCCTCTCTTAAAAAGAATACGACAGGGTTAAGACTGATTTTTTTTAAAAATCATATATCATCTTTGCATGGGTTATACAGCCACTACCATTATTTCAGGTATTTTACTCATTAGTATGTGGTGGTATTTTCTAGCTGGGTATGTGATATTTGGTGTGTTTGTATATTTTATACAAGATCGGTTTATTTTCAAGCCAGAAAAACTATCAGAAGATTTTGTATATAAATACGATGCCCCCTTTAAGGAAATTAATTTTGAAGTTGAGCATGGGGTTCGCATTAATGGACTGCATTTTAATGTAAGGCAACCCCGTGGATTGGTTTTATATTTCCATGGAAACAGCAGGAGTATAAAGGGCTGGGCCAAATATGCCCGTGACTTTTACCGGTATCAATACGATGTGGTGCTGGTAGATTACCGCGGTTTTGGTAAAAGTACAGGCAAGCGAGGGGAAAAAGCTATGCTTCGCGATATGCAGTTTGTTTACGATTCGTTGGCGGTTACTATGCCCGAAAATCAAATTATTGTGTATGGACGCAGTATGGGTAGTGGATTCGCCTGTAAGCTTGCCAGTGATAACCGTCCTAGATACCTGATTCTTGATGCGCCTTACTACAGTTTTTTACGGGTAGCTGAACGGTTTTTGCCCATATTGCCGCACCGTTGGATTTTACGCTACCATATGCGTACCGATAAATGGATACGACATGTAAATTGCCATACCTATATTTTACATGGAAACAAAGATTGGCTTATACCCATTGCGCAAAGCAAACAATTGACAAAATTGATGCCGGGCAAAATAACCCTGATAGTAATAGCGGGTGGAGGACATAATAATTTACCTTCTTTTCCCCAATATCATAATTTTATTCGGGACATTTTACAATACTAGGATAAGGATAAATGAGACTACAGGGTTATCTTCGCCCTCCTATTTTTTCACTTTAGTTTTATTTTTTATGCAATTAGCATCTCGTCTTACACGCTTTAATGAACCAGAAACTTTGAAAATGGCCAAACTGGCCCGCGAACTCAGAGAAAAAGGAAATGATGTTGTTGGCCTCAGCCTTGGTGAGCCCGATTTTGATACTCCGGCACATATTAAAAAAGCCATCATTGATGCGGTTAATAATAATTTTTCGCATTATCCTCCTGTGGCCGGATATCCTGAATTACGAAAAGCAATCTGCCATAAATTGAAAAGAGACAATAATCTCAATTATTTACCGGAGCATACGGTTGTAAGTACTGGTGCCAAACAAAGCATAGCCAATATTATTCTGGCAACTGTAGAAGCTGGAGATGAAGTAATTATACCAACACCCTATTGGGTTTCGTACAGTGAAGTGGTGCGGATGGCCGAGGCTACCCCGGTGATGGTACGTACCTCATTAGAGTCAGGGTTTAAAATTAGCCCGGAGCAATTAGAAGCCGCTATTACTGATAAAACCCGGTTGTTTATGTTTTCAAGCCCCAACAATCCTACAGGGTCTGTTTACAGCAAAACAGAACTGGAAGGGCTTGCAGAAGTCTTTCGCCGTCATACAGGTATCTGGATAATGAGTGATGAAATTTATGAATACATTAATTATGTAGGGCAGCACGAATCTATCGCGCAATTTGATGATTTAAAGGATCGGGTGATTATTGTAAACGGGTTGAGTAAGGGTTTTGCTATGACCGGTTACCGGTTGGGTTATATTGCCTGTAGTGATGTAGCGCTGGTAAAAGCTTGCGAAAAAATTCAAGGACAAATAACAAGCGGAGCCAATGCAGCTACCCAACAAGGTGCCGTAGCAGCACTGAATGAAAGTATTGAACCAAGTATGGAAATGCAGGTAGAATTTAAGGAAAGAAAACAATTGGTTTTACAAATGTTATCTGAAATTCCGGGGTTGAAATTATCTGAACCAGATGGGGCGTTTTATGTGTTCCCGGATGTGAGCAGTTATTTTGGGAAAAAAGTGGGCGATAAGCTTATAGCAAATGCTGATGATTTGGCTATGTATTTATTAGAAACAGCGCATGTAAGCACCGTTACCGGTGGAGCTTTTGGGGAGCCAAACTGTATTCGGATCAGCTATGCCGCAAGCAGAAGTGATTTGCAAAAAGGATTTGGCAGAATTAAAGAAGCTCTTGCGAATTTGAAGTAGCGATATTTTTTTAATTAGAAATTTTAAGACTATACCATGCTTTTTTAAATGCTATTTGTGCAGGCATTTTTTTCAGTAAAAGTGTACAGCGAAATGTTATATAGTTCTCATCAATTGAATACATTTTATTTAGTGGAGCATCAGCGGGATTAAAAATTATTTAACATTCGTCACCCGCTTTACACTTCTATCTTTTATTGGCCTGCCATAATTCGTGTCTGCACGAAACATCAGGCAGGCCAAAAAAGGATATTCGCTCCAATCGGGGCTATGCTGGGCGGGAGTACATTCATGAGCCGTTAGAAGATAATAATCTTCTTTTCAGACAACCCTGTTGACAAGGCAATTATTTTAATCTCAACACCAAGATTTTGTAATTTTCTGGCAGTTTGAATTTTTCCTTATATTTTTTTATTATTAAAAGCGGTGTCTATGGTATTTTTGTAGACCCTGTAAATTTTTACATTCATTTCATATTGTTCCAGGTCCGCCTGGCCAAACTTAGCAGGCTCTGCTTTTTCAAATGCCTGTACAAAAACTTTGTCCCTGAAAATTTGAAGGAATACTTTGAAAGTCTTCAAGATGTTTGATAAAATACAGCCACTTGTCGAGGCTGGTTTCCAGCTCACTTTTTACCTTTGAGAAATTGGACATTTCCAAATACACATAGGTCAGTTTGTCATAAAATATTTTATCGTTTTGGTTTTGTAGTTTATAGTGTGTAAAAATTCGTTTCTTTCCCGCTCG
>Ga0136636_10000976_pt1 | contig 16064 bp, 16 predicted proteins | sample AntDrymUQ8522106_2_FD_104653 | JGI IMG/M metagenome (GOLD analysis project Ga0136636, IMG submission 104653) | Polar desert sand microbial communities from Dry Valleys, Antarctica - metaG UQ852 (21.06) | ecosystem: Environmental > Terrestrial > Soil > Desert | place: Antarctica: Dry Valley... | reverse complement strand
TTTTAAACATCTTTTTCCAGCTTCAACGAAGCGGAATTGATGCAGTAACGCTGCCCGGTCGGGGCGGGGCCATCCGGGAAAACATGGCCAAGGTGGGCGCCGCATTCGTGGCAGGTGACTTCGGTTCGGCTCATGCCAAAGCTGCGGTCGACGTGCTCGTCAATCAGATTTTCATTCTTCGGCGTATGAAAGCTCGGCCAACCGCAGCCGGAATCAAACTTTGTTTCGGAGCGGAAAAGCGGCGCTTCACAGCAAATGCAACGATAGGTTCCGGCTGCGTGGCTATCCCAATAAACACCGGTAAAGGCCGGTTCGGTGCCCTTTTGACGGGTGACGCGGTATTCGGTTGGGCTCAGTTGGGCCTGCCATTCGGCGTCGGTTTTTTCGATTTTCGGCATGATATGTATTCCTTACAGTTGGCGGTGCCGGTTCGGACACCTATACTTGGCGATGATTCAAGAAGTCTGACAAGGATAAACCGACATGAACCCGAACCCACTCAGCGATATCGAACTCGACCGGCTCGAGCAACTCCTCGAAGTTGAAGCATTTCAGGGCGACGCCATGCGCCTCGACGAAATTCAGGCCATGCTCTGCGCCGTGGTCAGCAGCCCGGTGCCGGTGTCGCCGTCTGTTTGGCTGCCGGAAGCGCTTGGCAAGGGTCTGGAAAATATCAGCGACCCGCAAGTTTCAGAAGTGGTGGAATTGCTGATGCGTCTGAACAATGATCTGGCGACCGCTCTGCTCGAAAACGAAACCATCTCGCCGATTATTTATCCGCTCGACGAAAGCTGCGAGGAATACGATTACGCCGCTTGGGCCGATACCTACGTTTTTGGTGCCGGGCTGGCGGATGACTGGTTTGAGCTGGCGGGCAAGCATTCTGATGAACTTTCCGAATTGCTCGAGCCGATGTTCCTGCTCAATGGCATGTTGAAGGAAGATGTCGAAAAGAGCGGCGAACGCTGGTTCCTGCCGGCCGAAGAAGCCCGTCTGGTGGCGGATATTCATGAAAACCTGCCGGTGATCGTGCAAGCGCTTTACAACTTCTGGCGCAACAAACGTGCTGGTGGCGGAGGCAGGGTTAAAAATACCGAGCCGAAATCCGGGCGCAATGATCCATGCCCTTGTGGTAGCGGTCGAAAATACAAGCAATGCTGCGGTCGACCGGAGAAATTGAACTAATTTCAGGTTCGTCCGATGCTGGTTTATCTGGCCGGCCCCGATGTGTTTCGCCCTGACGCTTTGCACTGGGCAGAAGAGGGGCGTCGGCTTTGCGCCGCCTTAGGTTATACGGCGCTGATTCCACTAGACGGCGTTGAAACGACAGCCATTGGTATTTGTCAGGCCAATATCGCGCTGATTAATTCAGCCGACGTGGTGCTGGCCAACCTCAATCCATTTCGCGGTTGTGAGCCGGATTCCGGTACGTGTGTTGAAGTGGGTATGGCGCTGGCGCTCGGCAAGCGGGTGATTGGCTATCTGGCCAGCAAGGACACAACGACCCAGCGAGTGGCGCGGGCGGCAGGGAAAGCCCTGGAAATTCGTCAAGGTCGCCCGGTTGATTCAGACGGGATGTATGTCGAGGATTTTGGCTTGCCGCTCAATTTGATGTTGGCGGTGCCCCTCGACATCGTTGTTGGCAGCCTGCCGGAGGCTTTGGCTGCTTTACAAGGCAAGGCCAACTAGCCTGCTGCTAAGCAGCGGGTAACAACTCAGTATCGGCGTGCGAATAGGCCGGGGCACAGCAGCACAAAATATGGAGTGCTGCCTTGCCCGTGTTTTCAATGCAATGCGGGGTACCGGGCAGGATGGCAATGCTGTCGCCTGCCTTGACGGCGAATTTTTCGCCGCCCAGCGTCATCAGGCCGTGGCCTTGGGTGATGTGATAAATCTCTTCGGTGATGGCGTGCCGATGCAGTAGCGTGGTGACACCCGCTGGAACAAAAGCTTCGGCCAGACTCTGCTTGTGCACGGCATGCAGCGCGGGATGAAGCAGCTCGCGGATTTCCGAACCGTCCTTGGTGATGTAGGGCAGCACATCTGGCAACGCTGATTTAAAACTCATTTGCCACCCCAGGGTTGAATCGGCACGGTTGAAATGGCGTTCGCCGGGGCGCCTTCGATGATTTTTCGGCTGATCGCCAGATAAACCAGTACTTTGCGCTTTTCATCGAAGAAGCGATGGATATTGGTTTCCTTGAAGAGTAGCGAGGTGTTTTCACTGAACACGACTTCATCGTCCGGCAACTTGGCGGGCAGGGTGATTGGCCCAACCTGACGGCAGGCAAGGGAGAATTGCGACGGGTCTTCGGCCAGACCGAAACTGCCCTTGACGCCACCGGTGCGGGCCTGGCTGATATGGCAGGTGATGCCGGGAATCTTTGGGTCGTCGTAGGCATATACGCAGACGCGGTGGTTGGCCCCGATTAATTTCCAGGTTGTAGTGGCGCAGCCCACTTCTTCGGCTGACGCGGAAAGGCTGGCGGGCAAGCTAAGGACGGCGAGCAGGATGTAGGGCAAAAGGCGCATGGGCGTTCCTTGATGTTCGGGTCGAGAGGAGCTGACTATGGAGTAACGTCAGGCCAAGCTGAAGCGGCGCAGGTGTTCGGCCCCGGAGCGGCGGCCTTCGGCCAGCAAGTTGTTGATGAAGGCCGGGCTGCGATCGAGTTTCGACGGGTAGTCAAGTTCGAGACTGAACGGAATGTGGCGAACTTCAACATGCTTGAAATGCTCGGCCACCAGCCAGCCCTTGGCTAGCCAGTCGTTGGTTTGCTTGACGAAGAAAAGCTCCTGGTTGAGCGAAAGATTACCCGCCAGCTCGTTGCGGCGATCAGTGATGTCGCTGTTCAGTTTGGGTTCTGTCTTGCGCTTTTCCGGATTGATCTGGATGACCCAGATTTCGTCTGGCTTGGCATCTGCGCGCTGCTGGCCAGCGAGAAATCCACGCACTGGCGGGTTTTCCGAGAACAATCCATCCCAATAAATGCCCTTGCCGACGTGCACGGCGCGGAAAAGCTCGGGGATTGCCGCTGAGGCGAGCAAGGCTTCCGGCGTGATGCGCTTTTCCTGATCGCCGTGATGCGAGTTGAAAACGGTGAATTTCCCCGAAAGTACTTCGACGGTTCCGATCATCAAATGCGGCGAGCTGGGGGTGAGCAGGGCCGGGATCTGGGCAAAGTCGATGTGCTGCTTGATGATTTTGGCGAGGTAATCCTGGCCGGTGGTAGGCAACTGATAGGGGCTGATCTCGGGCCGGGCGAGGTAGCTGGCGCTACGTTGGAGCCAGACTAAAAAATGGTTGGAAAGCGAGTCGGGCAGATCACGCGACGACATTTCGTGCCAGAACGATTCAAGCAGTTGCGCGCCGCGTTCGGGGTCGCCCTGAAGCATGCCGTACCAAGCGATGGCGGCGCAAAGCGCGCCACCGGAGGTGCCAGAAAGCGCGGTGATACGTTGCTGCGTCGGGTCGATATTGCGCAGTAGTGCCTGCAAAACACCGCCAGTAAAGGCAGTATGGCTGCCGCCACCTTGGCAGGCGATGGCAATGTTTTTCGGTTGCGGGTTTGTTTTTGCAGCGGTGGATTTTTTTACGGGGGTGGCGTTCATTTGGGGCCTTCTGGAAGATGGATGCTGCCAGTTTGCCATAACTCCCTGATCATAATGACGATGTCACGCGCTGGGTCGGGCTAGCGGCAGCATTTTGCCAAGATGCTTGGCGAGGATTTTGTAAATTTCCCGGTCAAATGCTGGTCGGCCGGCTTCAAGCAAGGCGTGGACGTCCTCATCGGATTTGGCTGTGCCCAAATAGCGCCAGCCGTCAAGCAGATGGGCTTCGTCACCTTCGCGGATCATCATCGGGCCGTTTATTGGCCAAGTGGCTAGTTTGAACCGGCTGAGTCCACCGACCAGGCGCATGCTGTGTTTGGCGTGGGGCTCGTGGCCAAGGCAGGCGCCCTTGCAGCGTTTGATCTGGTGGCCGAGGCAGGGTGTGCCGAGGGTGGCTTGATCGAGGCCGAGCAGAGTGTCGCAAAGATTGTATTCAGTGGCCAGGGCGCGCAGGACGTCGGTTGCTTCCTTGCTGGTTTTGAACAGGCCATAGCTGGCGGTTTGTACGTTAAAAATCAGCTCGTGTGCCGAGCTGAGTTGTGGCCGCAGCCAGCCTTCGCCTTGGTCAATCAGCGTCCACGTGCAGACTTCATCCTTCTTGCGTAACTGGCGGTTTTGCGATGGCTGCAGTTGTTGGATCAGCGCCGTTTCCTTAAGCTGAGCACCGATTTCGCCCGCCGTTTCGATCCAGTCGATACGACGGGTTTGCCGGGCGAGTTCGCTTTCCTTGACGGACTTTTGCCCAGCCGAGAAGTGGGAGAGCACCCGATTGCGGATATCCTTCGCTTTGCTGACGAAAAGGGGCTGCTCGTTTTCGCCATAAAACAGATAAACCCCGTGCGTATCGGGTAGTTCATCGACGATGGTGGCATCGAGATGGGCAGGCAGGCGAGGATTGGCATTCTGGACCGAGAGGGCCGCATCGATATCAGCAATGCTGCGGTCGACGTGAATTTTTTGCCAAAATTGGTGGATCAGCTGGGCGTCCGCCAAGGCGCGGTGGCGAGCTTCCGCCTGCAAGCCGTGACGCTCGATTAGCGAATCCAGATTGTGCCGTTTGTGTTCGGGGAATAGCGTGCGCGACAGCTTGACCGTGCACAACACCGAACTGCGGAAAGTGATGCCAAGGCGATTGAATTCGCTCTTCAGAAAACCATAATCGAAGCGGGCGTTGTGGGCGATAAACAGGCGGCCTTGCAGTCGCTGCAGCACTTCTGCGGCGACCGCTCCAAAGGGCGGCGCATTGGCCACCATTCGATTGCTGATGCCGGTCAGTTGCTCGATGAAAGGCGGGATACGGATGCCGGGGTTAACCAGTTGCTGCCATTCGCGCACCGTGCCGTCGGCATCGACTTCAACGATGCCGATTTCGGTAATGCGGTCAGAGGTGGCGGTGGAGCCGGTGGTTTCGAGGTCGACGAAGGCTAGTGGGCGCATAGAACCGATTTTCTCATGAGTGGTCAGCATTCAGATGCTCAACTGGGAATGCCCGACGCCGCCGCCCTTGCTGACGCGGATCTGCGCCGGGATGCGTTCTTTCAGACCTTCAACGTGGCTGATCACGCCGATCATCTTGCCGCTGGCGTTTAGACTATCGAGGGCGTTGAGGGCAACGTCCAGGGTGTCACCGTCGAGCGTGCCGAAACCTTCATCGAGGAAAAGTGAGTCGATTGAAGTCTTGTGGCTGACCAGATCGGAGAGGGCGAGGGCCAGCGCCAGGCTGACCAGAAAGCTCTCGCCGCCGGACAGCGTGCGGGTGTCGCGGGCGGCATCGCCTTGCCAGCTATCAACAATATCCAGTTCCAGTTCGCCGGTCGATTTACGGCGCAGCAGGTAGCGGCCATGCAGGCGGGCAAGGTGGCGGTTGGCGAGGTGGAGCAGGTGGTCGAGGGTTAGTCCTTGGGCAAACTTGCGGAATTTGTCGCCGCGCGCCGAGCCGATCAGGCTATCAAGGCGTTGCCAGATGTCGGCTTCGGCCATTTGCGCAGCTATCTCTGAGAACAGGGCTTGCTGGCTGGTGCGGCGTTGCTCGTCGCTGCTCAGCAAGGCGCGCTGGGCACCGACCTGCTCGCTGAGCGCGCGGCGCTGCGTTTCCAGGGTGGCGAGTTGGCTCTCCAGTTCAGCCAGCGTCTCTATTGCTCCCTCCCCATTATGGCCGACAGGGCCGGTACCCTTTAGGGCAAAGGGAAGGCTGGGGTGGGGATGGGTTTCTTCCAGGCGAGTCTGTTTCTCGCGTGCCGTTTTAAGCACGGCTTCGGCCTGCTGTTTGGCTTGCTGGCGTTGTTCTTTCAATTGCGTCAGGCGCTGGCGCTCCTCGGCCGGCAACAGTGCGGCGAGGAAGGCGGCCAGATCAGCAAACGGGCTGGCGGTCAGCGTGGTTTGCCAGAGCTTGGCCGCTTCAGCCAGTAATTTCTGCTGCTGGGCAAGATTGCTTTCTAACTGGGCCTGACGGCCTTGCAGCGCGGCGAGGGTTTGCGTCAAGCGGGTGATTTCATCGGTGCAATGGGCGAGGGTGGCAGCATTTTCGGCTGGGGCAAGCGCTGGTTCTTCAAGCCATTTTTGCTCATTTTCGGTGGTCGACCGCAGCATTTTCCAGCGCTCTGCCCACAAGGTCGCCTGTGTCTGTGCCGCTTCGCACAGCCCTTGCTGCCGGGTCAAAGCTTCGGCCAGTTGTTGCCGGCGGCGCTGGGTGTGCTGCCAGTGTTGCCATTCGCCATCTCTTTCCCGCAGCCAGGCGGCTGGATCGGCAGGTAGTGGCGCGCTTGCGTTAAATCCGGCTTCACCCAGCGTTGTTTGCAGGCGGCTGTCCAGCTCGGTCAATTCCTGCTGGCGCGTGAGTACGGTTTTGGCCAATTCGGCCTGCCGCGTTTGTCCGGTTTGCGCTACCTGGTGCAACAGGGCGATCTGGTTGCTGGCGGCTTGCAGTGCCTGGGTGCAGTCGTGGCTGGCCTTGAGGGTACGGTTCAGCGTCTGCTCGCCCAACTCGGCCTGCTTGAGCAATTGTTCGCGGCGACTGGTGGTTTGCTGCGCGGCTAAATGCGCTGCCTGCAATCGTTCGGGCTGTTGCCAGTCCTCGCTAGCCAGTGGCTGAGCGGCGGGTAGTTGGGCAATCAGTGTCGCCCACGCCGTCTGGCCTTCGGCGATTTCGCGCCATGTTTTCTCGTGCTGGGCCAGCCATTCTTTCTGGGTTGCCTGACTCGCCGCCTGGTCGGCCTTGGCTTGCAGGCCCTTTTGGGTCAGGGCGTCGAGCGCCGCCTGCTTTTCCTTCAAGGCGGCGGCACTGGTGGAGATGTCAAGCGCCTGATAGGCGGCAATCGCCGGGTGGTCGGCCGAGCCACAGAGCGGGCAAGCGTCACCGGGCTGGAGTTGCTGGCGATGCGCTTCCAGACTCTGAATACGCTGTTCCTGTTCGAGTAACTTCTGCTTGTCGGCAACTTGCGCCTGCAAATCCTTGTGTTGATTGCGCAGCTCGATCAACGCTTTTTCCTGCACTTCAATCTTGAGTTGGCCGTGCTGTAGCTGTGTTGCTTGCGTTGTTTTCTGGGTGGCGATTTCGCGTTGGCGCTGGGCGAGGGTTTGCAGTTGTTGCCAACGGTGCAGGCCGCTTTGTTCGGTTTGCCATTGCTGGCGCAAGTCCGCCAGATTTTGCCCGGCCAGGCGCTGGCTCTGCTCCGCCTGCGCTGTTTGCAGTGCGGCATCAGCGGCGGTTTTTGCCTGTTTTTGACGGTCGACCGCAGCAGTCTGTTTGACCAGCTCAAGGCCGCGCTCGGTTTGTTCCTTGTCGAGTCGCTGCCCGGAATTTTGCTGGACGACGATGTCTGCTTGCAAGTGCTGGCGTTGCTCGAACTGCTGGCGCCAGACGCCGAGGCGTTCGCCCAAGGCGGCCCGCTGCGGTTGGGCGGTGCACAAGTCGTCGAGTTGCTTGTCTTCATTTTTCAACTGCTGCCATTGCTGCTGCGCCTGCTTGGCAATCTGGCCGGCCAAGCTGTGGGCGGTCTGGTGCTGCTGGTGCTGCTCGGTTTGGCGGGCGTCTCGCTCAACATGCAATGCCTTCAACTCGGCGCTAATTTGCTGGCCGGCGACTTCGCTATTTTGCCAATTCACATGCAAGGGTTTCAGCGCCTCGGCGGGTTCGCTGTCAGCGAGCCGGCACAACTCGGGGGCGGCATTTTCCAGCGCCGTGTGGGCGGCGTTAAGCCGGGTTTCGGCGGCCTTGGTTTCTACTTCTGACTGAGCCAGATCGAGCCGCCACTGGCGCTGGGTTTGCGTGCTTTGGTGCTGGCGTTGCACATCGGTCAGTAAGCTATCCAGGCGAGCAGCTTCTTCCTGCATGGCGGCGCGCTGCTCGGCGGTGAGCAGTTCCATGCCATTGGCGCGAGCCTTGAGTTGATCCAGTTGCGCTTTGGCAGCGCGCGCTTGCTCGAAAACCTGGCGCGAAATCTCGCCATAAATCTCCGAGCCGGTCAGTTCTTCCAGCAATTCCGCCCGCTCGTTGGCGCTGGCATTGAGAAAGGCGGCAAAGCCGCCTTGAGCGAGCAGCATGGACTTGGTGAAACGGGGAAAATCGAGGCCAGTAATCTCGGCGATGCGCCTCAACTTGTCATTGCTCTGCGTGCTGATGATCGTGCCGCCGCCATTGCTGGCAACTACAGCGAGTTCAACCTTGGGCGCCTGCAGCGCGCCATCATTCTTGTCGCGGGAGCGGCGCTGGCTCCAGAAGGCGCGGTAAACCGCACCCTTGACCTCAAATTCAACCTCGGCCAGACAGTCGGCGGTGTGGCGGGTCATGATGTCGTTATCCGACGCCGAAATCGTCTTTAAACGCGGCGTCTGGTGGTAGAGCGCCAGACAGACGGCGTCGAGCAGCGTCGATTTGCCGGCACCGGTCGGGCCGGTGATGGCGAACAGGCAGTTGTCGGTAAAAGGTGGCTGGGTGAAATCGATGCGCCACTCGCCTTTCAGCGAATTGAGGTTTTTCAGACGCAAGCTGAGGATTTTCATGCTTCGCTTTCCGTCAGGCGGGTGACGATGGCGCGGTAGCGTTCGTTCAAGGCCAGTTGCAAATCTTCGGTCAACTCTTCCTGCGCCAGGCGGCGGGCAAAAACCTCGTGTGGGCTGAGTTCATCCAGTGTTTCCGTGGCTTCGGCCGCCAGTTGAGCCGCTGCGTTGCCGCGCTGGCGGCGGATGCGCAGCACCTCGACCGGCCAGCCTTCAGTTAGTGCCTCAATACGGGCCGGTAAATCGGCCAGATAATCGTCTTCCGCCACCGTCACCTCCAGCCAGGTCGGGTACTGACGATTGCCCTGAGCCGCCGCCGTGCCAATCGCCCCGGCCAACGTGCTCAGGTTGCCACTGACGGCGACCAGCGCCTGAAAGCGTGGCACCAACAGTGGGGTGACCATTTGCAAACCACTCGCGTCGAGATCGACCAGCAATACTTCCTTCTGTTGCTTGGCCTCATCAAAACTCAGCGGAATCGGCGAGCCACTGTAACGCATGTGCTCCAGCCCGCCGACCTTCTGCGGCTGGTGAATATGGCCGAGGGCAATGTAATCAACCGGCGGAAAAGCTGTGGTTGGAAAAGCCTCCAGCGAGCCGACGTAAATTTCCCGCACCGACTCGCTGCGGCTGGCCCCGACCGTGGTTAGATGGCCGGTGGCGATCATTGGCAAGGCGTGGCCAAGTTGCGTCGCCAGTTCTGCCTGACGCAAGCTGGCTGCCTCGAAAACGCTACGGTAATGTCCCTGAATGGCCGCCTGCAAGGACTGCTGCTTGTCTTCGGCACTTTGCCCAGCCTGGCTTTGCAGCACATCACGCGGCCGGATGAAGGGAATGGCGCAAACGATGCAACCGGGCGATCCATCACGCCGGGGCAAGACCTGCACCTGCGCCGCCGCATCATCCGCTGCCGCGACCACGGTCGAACTCAAGCAGGCGAGCAGCGCCCGGCTTTCGCCCAGTGTCGCCACTGAATCGTGGTTGCCACCGAGCAGGAGCAGCGCCACGCCCGCCGCATGCAGCCGCACCACTAGCTGGCTGTACAACTCGCGGGCATAACTTGGTGGTGTACCGGTATCGAAAATATCACCGGCGACCAGCACCGCATCCACCTTGTGTTCATCGACCTGGGTGAGCAGCCAGTCAATCAGCGCTTGATGCTCGGCCTGCCGGCTTTTGCCCATGAAATGCTGGCCGAGATGCCAGTCGGAGGTGTGGAGGAGGCGCATGGGGGCAGAGAAATGGGAAAGGGGTGATTTTAAGCGGCAAAGGCGATTGCACTGGCTGATGACTGCTCAAAGGCTGACAAACCTTTTTTTTCTTCTGCGCCTTTGCGCTTCAAACAAAGGACTATGAGCTGATCGGCAGCACCAGCCGGGCCAGCAGTCCGCCGCCGGGGTTGGGCAATAGCTCAAGCCGGCCATTGTGCAGGCGGGCGATTCGATCGACGATGGCCAAACCAAGGCCGGTGCCGCTGGCGTTGGTGCGGGCGGTTTCCAGCCGGGTGAAGGGGCGCTTCAGGCGATCCGTTTCGCTGGCCGGAATGCCGGGGCCGTGGTCACTGATTTCTAGCCAAATTTCGCTGTCGACCGTAGCACTCTTGATGCTGACCGGTTCGTCGCCGTATTTCCAGGCGTTATCGATCAGATTGGTTACGGCTCGGGTGATAGCTTTAGGGCGCAGCATTGTTGCGGGCAGATCGGCCAGATCAATCTGGCAACTGCGGCCAACGCAGGCCTGCCGATCGACGATATTGCCGAGCAGTGAAGTCAGATCATAGCGCACGGCAGCCTCGCCGGATTCGGCGCGGGCGTAGTCCATAAACTGGGAAATGACCGCTTCCATTTGTTCCAGGTCGGCAATCACGGCTTGTTGCACGCCGCTGTCGGCAATGCTCATTTCAGCTTCCAGGCGCAGGCGGGTGAGCGGGGTGCGCAGATCGTGCGAGATGCCGGCGAGAACTTCCGAGCGGTCCTTTTCGTGGCGCTGCAGGTCGCTTGCCATGACATTGAAGGCTTTCGCCAGGCGGCTCAATTCTTCGGCACCATCTTCCGGCAAGGGGGTAGGGATCACGCCACGACCCACCATTTCGGCTGACTTGGCCATGGCCTTGAGCGGTCGACTGATCCGCGAGGCGATCAGCCAGGCGATCGAGAGCGCCAGCGCAATAGCGAGCAAACCCCAAGTCAGCCAATGGCTGGCAAAGCTGCGGGTGGCTCGCTCGCGCGGTAGCACCAGCCAGTATTCTTCCTCATCCTGCTCGTCCAGACGGAAGCTGACCCAGAAGCCGGGGACGTCATCAACACTGGCAGCAATCCGGGTATGGTCGCCCAGGCGGCTGGCTAGTTCGCGCTGCAACAGGTTAAGAAAGCGGGTGTCGGGCATCGCCTCGATCTTGTCTTCCGCCTCGGCCGGCAGCAGGCGGATACCTTCGCGGCTGGAAAACTCAGCGAACAGCGCCAGACGCTTTTCCGGTGCCGCAGCAAAAAGTGAGGCGCGAATCAGGTTGACCGCAGAAGCGGCCAATTGCGCCGTTTCACGCGCCCGGGGTTCGGCTTCGATATAACGGAAAAGGCTGAGCCAGGCGGCTGTGGTGAGCAGCACCAGCAGCGCCAGCAGCAAGAAGGTGCGCGCGAGCAGGGTGCGCGGCATCATGCCTCGCGGTTGGTGCCATCCGGAATGAAGACGTAGCCGAAGCCCCAGACCGTTTGCAGATAGCGCGGCTGCGCCGGGTCATTCTCGATCAGTTTGCGCAAGCGGGAAACCTGCACGTCAATGGCGCGATCGAACGGGCCTTGCTCCCGGCCACGGGCCAAAGTCATCAGCTTGTCACGCGATAGCGGCTGCCGGGGGTGGTGGAGCAGCACCTTGAGGACGGCAAACTCACCGGTAGTGAGCGGCAGTAGCTCGTCACCACGTTTTAGCGTGCGGGCGGCGAGATCGACCTCAATATTGCCGAAGCGAATATTTTCCGCTTCTTCGTCCGGCGCGCCCGGCGGTTTGTGGCCTTGGCGGCGCAGTACCGCCTGAATGCGGGCGAGCAATTCGCGCGGGTTGAAAGGCTTGGGCAAGTAATCGTCAGCCCCCATTTCAAGGCCGACGATGCGATCCACTTCGTCCCCCTTGGCGGTGAGCATGATGATCGGTGTCAGGTCGTTGGCGCCGCGCAATCGGCGGCAAATCGTCAAGCCATCTTCACCCGGCATCATCAGGTCAAGGACAAGCAGATGAAAATGCTCGCGGCTGCGGATTTTGTCCATTTGCTTGCCGTCGGCCACAGCCTTGACTTCAAAACCCTGTTCGCTCAGATAACGGGTGAGCAGGTCGCGCAAGCGGGCGTCGTCGTCTACAACAAGAAGGTGATGGTTATGTTCGTTCATGGGGCGAAGGATAATTCCTCTGACTCAATCAATCGTGGCAAATGGTAACAAGTAATTTCCCGGTGCCTGCAGGAAACATTTTCTTACATTTACAGCCATGCGCCATCGGCTTCGGGATAGACAATGATTCCTGTCGAAACTGATCATTGATCCAAACCCCATGAAACGTCGTCTTGTGCCTGCCCTGATATTGCTGCTCTGCCTTTTTGGCGCAGCAGGAAATACTTGGGCGCAGACCTCATGGCGCGAATTGCCGCCGGATGAACGTCGCCAAATGCGCCAGCAGATGCGCGAACACTGGCAGCAGGATCGTGACGTTCGCCGTGATGATGGTGGGCGACGCTGGCAGGAGGTGCCGCCCGAAGATCGCCGCCGTTTGCGTGAAGAGATGCGCGAACAACGCGGCTGGCAGGGCGGTGGCGAAGGGCGGGGTGGGCGCGAAGGTCGTCGTGACTGAAGCGGGCCGGCGGCGCCTCCGGTAAAATGCCGGAATATGTTGATCCTTGCTCTCGAAACATCTACCGAACTCGGCTCCTGTGCGCTCTGGCGTCATGGTGAAGTCGTCGAGCGCGTCTGCCCGGTTGGTCGGTCGCATTCTGAAACACTCTTGCCCCTGGTTCGCGAGCTGCTGGCTGACGCTGGTTTGAAGGTCGGCCAACTAGATGCAATTGCCTTCGGCGTTGGCCCGGGTGCCTTTACTGGCCTGCGAGTTGCCTGTGGCATTGCCCAGGGCCTGGCGGTGGCGAGCAATGTGCCACTCGTGCCGGTGACCAGTCTCGAAGCCATCGCCGAAATGAGTGGGGCTGATCAGGTATTGGCGCTGCTTGATGCGCGAATGGGCGAGGTTTATTCGGCGCGCTATCGACGTTCGGCCGATGGATACGTTTTGCAGGGTGATATTCGTGTTTCGTCGCCGAGCGATCTGCTATTGCCAACAGAGACAGGCTGGCTGGCCTGCGGCAATGCGCCTGCCGCTTATCCCGAATTGCAGCAGCGTTTGGCGATGGCAGAAATTCCGGTGTTGCCGGGCATCCTGCCGCTGGCCTCCGCCGTGCTCCGCATTGCCGCACCGCGTGCCGCGCGTGGCGAAGGGATTGATGCCGCGCTGGCAGTCCCGCTCTATATTCGCGACAAGGTGGCGAAAACAATCACTGAGCGTCTCAACGAAGGCGGCCGGGTGTGAGTGAATTGCGCCTCGCCGCCGAGTTTTTTCCGATGAATGAGCGCGATCTCGACGCAGTGAGCGCACTTGAAGCTTCCCTGCAGCCCTTTCCCTGGTCACGCGGCAATTTTGCCGATTCGCTGGCTGTCGGCCACAGCGCCTGGGTTTTGCGGCTGGGGGGCGATCTCATCGGTTTTTCGGTGGTTATGTCAGTGATTGATGAGGCGCATCTGCTTAACATAGGCGTTTGTCAGCGTTATCAGGGGCAAGGTTATGGGGCGCGGATGTTGCGTCATGCCATGGAAAATGCCCGCTTGAACCATGCCGCCAAATTATTTCTTGAAGTTCGCCCATCGAATGATCGGGCGGTCGAGTTGTATCGCCATTTCGGTTTCCGCCAGATAGGTCAGCGCAAGGGCTACTACCCGGCGGCGATCGGGCGCGAAGATGCACTGATTTTTGACAAGGAACTGGCATGAGCCTGAGTCGCGAGCAAATGCTGGTCGAGATGGGGATTTCGCCGCTCTGGGTAGAGCGTGAGGCGGGAACGCAGCTCAGACCCGTTGTTGAAACACCATCGCTGGTTGCTGTGAAACCGGCAGAAAAACTGCCCACCTCATCCAATATGTCGCAAGCTATTGCCTTAGCCAGAGAAACTGGGCCGGCAATGGCTCAAACCCATGCTCAAAAACCGGCTGCACCCCAAGCAAACGCTGTGAGCGCAGAAAAAATGTCGGTTGCTGCGGTCGACGCCTTGAATTGGTCAGAATTGGCGAAGCAAGTTACAGGCTGCAAAGCCTGCCCGCTCTGCGAGCAACGCAAACAGGCCGTATTCGGTGTCGGCGATCTCAATCCCGACTGGTTGTTTATTGGCGAAGGGCCTGGCGCCGAGGAGGACACGCAAGGTGAGCCCTTCGTTGGCCAGGCCGGCAAGTTGCTCGACAACATGCTGGCGGCGCTCGACATCGGGCGGAATAACAAGGTGTATATCGGCAATGCGGTGAAATGTCGGCCACCCGGCAATCGCACGCCAGAAGCGGTCGAGATAGCCGCCTGTCGGCCTTATCTGGAGCGCCAGATTGCCTTGCTCAAGCCGAAAATTATTGTTTTGCTCGGCAAAGTTGCAGTACATAGCTTGCTGCACGAGGATAAAACCCTGGCCTCAATGCGCGGTACTCGTTTTGAATTCGCCGGGATTACGGTGGTTGTAAGCTATCACCCGGCTTATTTGTTACGCAATCTGCCGGATAAGGCGAAAGCCTGGGAAGACCTGGTTTTCGCCCGCCGTTTATTGCGCCAACAGGCCTCGCCAGAGTTGCCGCTTTAATGGCTGGATGAGTCGTCCAAGTGCTGGACATCATCCTGCGCCAGCTGGTTGGCAATGTGGCGCTGGCGGATCATGTACATCAAGGCGCTGACGAAAAGCCCAAACAGGGTGACGACCCAGTGAATTGATATATCCATCTTGATCATCATGTAGTACAAGCCGGTCATGATCAGGATGGAAATGTTTTCGTTGAAATTCTGCACAGCAATTGAGTGCCCGGCGCCCATCAGGATATGACCGCGATGCTGCAGCAGGGCATTCATCGGGACAACGAAGTAGCCCGAGAGGCCGCCAATGATGATCAACAAGGGAGCGGCCAGCCAGATGTTGGTGACGAAATTCATCACCAGGACAATCAGGCCCATCGCAATCCCAAGCGGAATGACCCGCACTGATTTGCGTAGCGTAATGAATTTTGCGGCCATGATTGCACCAACGGCCACCCCGATGGCGACAACTCCTTGCAGCATTGAGGCTTTCGAAAGATCAAGGCCAAGTGCGACTTCCGACCACTTGATGACGATGAATTGCAGCGTCGCTCCCGCTCCCCAGAACAGGGTAGTTACAGCTAGGGAAATTTGCCCGAGTTTGTCCCGCCAGAGTAGCGCCAGGCAGTGATTGAACTCGTGAATCAGGTAGAAGGGGTTTTTCTTCAGTTGTTTGTGATCAACCCCGGTGTCCGGCACGTAAAGATTGAAGATGGCGGCCAAAATGTAAAAAATGGCGACGATCGAGAGTGCCATCTCACTAACCGTATCAACGCCGGTATCGATAATCGGAAAATCGAAAGCGAGTAGTGAGTTCGCCACATCCGGGCGGATCAGTGTGCCGCCGATGACTACGCCGAGAATGATGGCACCGACAGTCAGGCCTTCAATCCAGCCATTAGCCACAACCAGCAGACGACTCGGCAGGTATTCGGTGAGGATGCCGTACTTGGCCGGTGAATAGGCAGCGGCGCCGAGGCCAACCACGGCATAGGCAACAAGTGGGTGCGCGCCAAAGAACATCATGCTGCAGCCGATGATTTTGATCGCATTACTGATGAACATGACCCGCCATTTCGGCATTGAGTCGGCAAAGGCACCGACAAAGGCAGCCAGCACTACATAAGACACCGTGAAAAATGTCTTGAGTAGCGGCTCATACTCGGATGGCGCATGCATCTCGCGCAAGGCGGCGATGGCGGCAATCAGTAGGGCGTTGTCAGCAAGCGCAGAGAAAAACTGCGCCGCCATGATTATGTAGAAGCCGAATGGCACTTGGGCTCTTGTCTCGTTATAACTTTGGTCGAGGTTTATACCACGGTTAGCCCCGGGCGCAAGGCTTGCGGAACTCTTTCAGTTGTGCATTAAGACAGCGCTTGAGCGAGGGCTAGCCTTGCCTTTGGCGAATTCGTCCGGTAACTTTTTCCAGGGTGTTGAGGACGCGGGCCGCGTTAAACGGCTTAATGATGAAGCCACTGGCGCCATTCTGGATAGATTCCTGAACGGTTTCCGGGTCGGCGTTGCTGGTGATCATCACAACTTCGGTTTCCGGCCGGGCAACCTTGATTTCGCAAAGTGCCTCCAGACCGTTTTTTTCCGGC
>Ga0136636_10000975_pt1 | contig 16069 bp, 18 predicted proteins | sample AntDrymUQ8522106_2_FD_104653 | JGI IMG/M metagenome (GOLD analysis project Ga0136636, IMG submission 104653) | Polar desert sand microbial communities from Dry Valleys, Antarctica - metaG UQ852 (21.06) | ecosystem: Environmental > Terrestrial > Soil > Desert | place: Antarctica: Dry Valley... | reverse complement strand
GCCAAACCAGCGACATAGCTGCCACGTCAAACCCTGCCAATGCACTGTCCGGCTGGCATTTGCCGCCAGCTTACGAGCAGTTGCATGCGGGTTTTGAGTGGCAGGTACCGGTGCACTTCAACATGGCTCAGGTTTGTTGCGCGCGCTGGGCAGGCTTGCCGGATGCTACTGAAAATATAGCTATACACGCATATAAATCGGGTGCTGTAAGCACATTTACTTCATATTTTCAATTGCAGCGTGATGCCAACCGCCTGGCCAACGTGCTGGCCGGTCTGGGTGTCCGCCAGGGAGATCGGGTGGCAATTGTGTTGCCGCAGTGTGTGGAGACGGCGGTGACCTACATGGCGGTGCTGCAAATGGGTGCGGTGGCCATGCCGTTGTCCCAGTTGTTTGGCCCGGAAGCGCTCGAGTTCAGGTTGCAGGACAGCGAAGCCGTGGTTGCCATTGGCGACGCACAAACGCTGGGCAACCTGCAGCTTGTGCGCGCGCGCTGCCCTGATTTGCGCCACCTTGTGGGTGTTGGGCTCAATGGTGCAGATGTGGCGCTGGCAGATGTGGCTTATGCGCAGGCGCTGGCGGCTGCCAGTGACCAATTCTCCATCGTCAACACACGTGCCGACGACCCGGCCATCCTGATCTATACCAGCGGCACCACCGGCAACCCCAAAGGCGCGCTGATTCCGCACCGCGCCCTGATCGGCAACCTGACCGGTTTTGTGTGCAGCCAGAACTGGTTTGGTTTTGATGTGGCGGCGTGGCCTGACCCAGTGGCGGCCCTGAACCAGCTGGCCAGCACCGAACGCCTTCCCACGGGCTCTCAGGCCGTGTTCTGGAGCCCGGCCGATTGGGCCTGGACTGGTGGCCTGATGGACGCGCTGCTGCCCGCACTGTTTTTTGGCCGCCCCATCGTCGCGTTCAATGGCCGCTTCAGCCCGCAACTGGCGCTGGAACTGATGCGTGACTGCGCTGTCACTCACAGTTTTTTGTTTCCCACCGCGATCAAAGCCATGATGAAAGCTTATACCGGCAGTGCCGACCAGACAGTGCAGCAGCAATTTGGTTTGAAATTGCAGGCCATCATGAGCGCAGGCGAGGCGGTGGGTGACGCCGTGTTTGGGTATGGCCTGTCGCAGCTTGGCGTGACGGTGAACGAGATGTTCGGGCAAACAGAAATCAACTACATCGTTGGCAACTGTTCCGCAGTCTGGCCACCCAAGCCCGGCAGCATGGGCATGGCCTACCCCGGCCACCGGTTGGCGGTGATTGATGACGCGGGGGTTGAGTGTGCGGCAGGCGAGGTGGGTGACGTGGCGGTGCACCGGCAAGACGTGCATGGCCAGCCCGACCCGATCTTCTTTTTGGGTTACTGGAAAAACGAGGCATCAACCCAGGCCAAGTTCACCGGCGACTGGTGCCGCACCGGGGATTTGGCCAGCCGGGACGAAGAGGGTTACCTGTGGTACCAGGGCCGCAGCGACGATGTGTTCAAGGCCGCCGGTTACCGCATTGGACCCGGCGAGATTGAGAACTGCCTGGTCAAGCACCCGGCGGTAGCCAACGTGGCGGTGGTGCCCAAGCCCGACGCGGCGCGCGGTGCAGTGGTCAAGGCGTATGTGGTTCTGTCTCCTGATTTTGTAGCTGCCCGCGCAAGTTATACGGGGGCTAGAGGCCAATTTGATGCTGAACTTGTGGCGCAGCTGCAAGCCCACGTCAAGGGCAAACTGGCCCCTTACGAATACCCCAAAGAGATTGAATTTCTGGAGGCACTGCCCATGACCACCACGGGCAAGGTGCAGCGCCGGGTGCTTCGGCTGCAGGAAGAGGCGCGCAGTGCAGGAAATGCCAGCGGCTGACATCGGGCATTTGCGCCATTGGGACTGCCTGTCGCCCAGTCAACAGAAGCTGTTTTTGAGGGGTGAATCCGGGTAATATTCTTGTCTTTCACACTTGATACAAGCGCTTACCAGTTGGACGTGTCATGTATTTGGTCAAACATATAAAAAAGTAAACCATGCGAATCAATCTGCCCGTGACCCAGCGCGAATACGATTTCCCTGCGGGCCGCACCTTGCTGTCAACCACAGATGTCAAGGGCCGCATCACCTACGCCAATTCAGCCTTTGTCAGCACCAGCGGCTTCGCGCTGGAGGATTTGACTGGCAAAGCGCACAACCTGGTGCGCCACCCCGACATGCCGCCTGCGGCCTACGCTGACATGTGGCGGACCCTTCAGGACGGCTTAGCCTGGACTGCGGACGTGAAAAACCGCCGTGAAAACGGCGACCACTATTGGGTGCGTGCCAATGTGGCGCCCATGTTGCGCAACGGTCAGCTGGTGGGTTATATCTCGGTGCGTACCAAGCCTGCACGTGCGGCCATCGAGGCAGCCGAGCAACTGTACCAGCGGGTGCGTGAGGGCACCGCCAAGGGGCTGGCGTTTCACCGTGGCCTGGTGGTGCACACCGGTGTCATGCGATTTGCCAGTGCCTTGCAGTTGATGCCTGCGGCCTGGCGGGTGCGTGCGCCCCTGCTGGTAACGGCTGCCTTGTTGTTGGGCGCCTTGGCATTGTCCGGTCTGCAGGGCCTGGCGCTCATGACCATGATGGCGGCCGTGGTGGTCACTTTTTTATTGATGGATGTGTTCATCGAGTCGCAACTGACCAGCCCCTTGAACGCGTTGCAGCAAGCGGCGCAACGTGTGGCCAGTGGCGACACCGGTGAAGAACTGGCGTTCAACCGTTGTGACGAAATCGGCATGATCGCCCGCGCCATCAATCAGGCGGGTTTGAACCTGCGCTCACTGGTGTCTGATGTGCAAGAGCAGGCAGGCGGGGTGCGCGTGGCCAGCGCAGAAATTGCCGCGGCCACCCATGATTTGTCCAACCGCACCGAACAAAGTGCCGCCAGCCTGGAGCAAACTGCCTCCGCCATGGAACAGCAAACCGCCAGCGTGCGGCAAAATTCTGACACCGCCATGCAGGCGTCAGACGCGGTCAGGCATGCCAGCGACGTTGCGGTGCGTGGCGGCCAGGCGGTGAATGCTGTGGTGGACACCATGGGACATATCTCTGAGGCCAGCCGCAAAATTGCCGAGATCATCAGTGTCATTGACGGCATTGCATTTCAAACCAACATTCTTGCGCTCAATGCGGCGGTGGAAGCAGCTCGCGCTGGTGAGCAGGGTCGCGGCTTTGCGGTGGTGGCCAGCGAGGTGCGCACACTGGCCGGGCGTTCTGCGGCAGCTGCCAAAGAGATCAAGGCCCTGATTGACGATTCGGTTCAAACCGTGGAGCAGGGCACGCGGCTGGTGGGCCAGGCCGGTGACACCATGTCAGACATGGTGAACGAGGTCAAAAAGGTCAACGACATGATCGCCGAGATCACCTTGGCTTCCAAGGAGCAGGCCGCGGGCATAGCCGACGTGGGCCACGCGGTGGCACAGCTTGACCAGTCGACGCAGCAAAATGCCGCCATGGTCGAGCAAAGCAGTGCCGCTGCCGCCAGCCTGAGCGACCAGGCGCAGCGTTTGCTGGACGCCATTGACGTTTTTTCACTGAATGACTTGCGCCACCGGTGAGCCTGACCGGGGGCACAATCAGGCGCTTGTCCACTCCAGGTTGAGCATTTGATGACACCCATACAACTCGGCACCAGCGATCTGTGCGTCACCCCGATCTGCCTGGGCACCATGACATTTGGCGAGCAGGTGGACGAAGCGACTGCTTTTGACATCCTTGACCGCTCACTTGAGCGCGGTGTCAACTTCATTGACACGGCTGAAATGTATGCCGTGCCGCCCAAAGCGGCCACCTTCAATGCCACCGAGAAAATCATCGGCAACTGGCTCAGCCAGCGCCCAGGTGCACGCCAGAAGCTCATTTTGGCGACCAAAGTGGCGGGGCCGTCGCGCAGCATGCCGTGGATTCGGGGCGGCAGCCCTGATTTGACAGGTCAGGACATTCTGGACGCTTGTGATGGCAGCCTGAAGCGCTTGCAAACCGATGTGATTGACCTCTATCAGATTCACTGGCCGGTGCGCTCGGTGCCTGCCTTTGGCGGTATTTATTACCAGCCAGCCAGTGGCAGTGAGGGCACGCCCATCCATGCGCAACTGCAGGCTTTGCACACCCTTGTGCAAGCAGGCAAGGTGCGCGCCGTGGGTTTGTCAAACGAAACACCTTATGGCGTGCATGAATTTGTGCGCCTGGCCGAGCAATACGGCTTGCCGCGTGTGGCCACGGTGCAAAACCCGTATTGCCTGCTGAACCGCACGGTCGAAAACGGGCTGGATGAAACCCTGCACCGCCTGAACGTCTCGCTGCTGGCCTATTCACCACTGTCGTTTGGTTTGCTGACTGGCAAATACGACGACACCGGTCTGACTGGCCCTGGGGCACCGGCGCAAGCCCGCTTGACCAAATTTGAATCTGCCCGCAAACAGCGCTGGGGCCGCCCCGAGGCATTGGCCACGGCCAAGCGCTACAGTGCGCTGGCGCGAGCCAACGGTTTGTCCCCGCTGCAACTGGCGCTGGCCTTTTGTTACACCAAACGGCAGGTCGCCAGCACCATCATCGGTGTCACTTCGGTGGCCCAGCTTGATGAGTGTCTGGACGTTTGGGGCACCACGCTTTCACGCGACTTGCTAAACCAGATTGACGCGATCCGGTGGGAGTGGCGTGATCCGGCTCAGTAAAGCGGATGACTGCCAGTAAATGAACTACCTAGGGGAACGCCACATGAGTCAACTTTTTGCCCGACTGGCAGCCGCATTTTTGGTGGGTCTGGGTATTGCTATTGCCGGTTTTGCGGTGAGCCACGGCCTGGAGCGTTTTCGCATGTCGGACCGTTCGGTCACCGTGAAGGGCTTGGCTGAAAAGGAAGTGCAGAGCGACTTTGCGGTCTGGACGCTGTCCTTTCGCCGTGCGGGAGGTGACTTTGGCGGCGTGCAGCAAGCGCTGTCGGCAGACCGCGACAAGGTAATGGCTTTTCTGAAAACGCGAGGTTTCACCGAGGCAGAGGTGGAGGCCAGGCCACTGCAGGTGCAAGACCTGTTTGCGCGCGAGTACGCGCAGGGCAATCAGCCCTTGCGTTTTAACGGCACGGGCCAAGTGCTTGTGAAGTCCGCCCGGGTGGCCGAAGTGGAGGCGGCGGCGCGAGCGGTCGACCCCCTGATTCAGGCTGGCGTGCAGTTGGGTGGCGAAGGCGAGGGGGGGCAAAGCGGCCCGCGCTTTCAATTGCGAGGGTTTAACGACGTCAAGGCGCCGCTGCTGGCTGAGGCCACACGCAACGCCCGTGAGCAGGCTAACAAGTTTGCAGCCGAGGCAGGTGCCCAACTTGGCCCCTTGAAAAATGCCAATCAGGGTGTGATCCGCATCACTGGCGACGATGGCAATGATTTTGACAACGGCAGTTCTCGCCTGAAACGGCTGCGGGTAGTGAGCACATTTGAATATGAGCTGAAGTAAAGGCCAGCAACCCGGTTGAATGAACATATGGCCAAAAAAGAACACGTCAGCGAAACCCCTGCAACACAGTTTCTGAAACGCCACAAAATTGCCTACAGCGAGCACCCTTACGAGTACCTGGAACACGGTGGTGCGCTGCACAGCGCGTCAGAGTTGGGCTGGGACCCTTTTCATGTGGTCAAAACCCTGGTCATGCAAGACCAGGACGCCAAACCGCTGCTGGTGTTGATGCATGGCAACCGCAAGGTGTCCACCAAAAATCTGGCGCGCCAAATTGGTGCCAAGTCGGTGGCGCCCTGTACGCCGGAGTTGGCCAACCGGCATAGCGGGTACCTGGTGGGTGGCACCTCGCCGTTTGGCACGCGCCGTGCCATGCCAGTGTTTGTGGAGTCCAGCATTCTTGAGCTGCCGAAAATCCTGATCAACGGTGGTCGGCGTGGTTACCTGGTGGGGATTGACCCCCAAGTGTGTGTGACCCTGCTGGGTGCAACGCCCGTCCAGTGCGCGCTGGCGGAATAGGGAAGCACACGCTGGCAAAATAGCCCCATTGCGCCCGGTCTGTCGGGTGATCAGGAGTTGATTTGGAATCCATTCAGGTTGTTTTTCCGTTTTTGGCGGCGCTTGCTGGCTATTTGATGGGCTCGCTGTCGTTCGCGGTCATTGTCAGCCGCGTCATGGGCTTGAGCGACCCGCGCACCTTTGGCAGCAAAAACCCCGGCGCCACCAATGTGCTGCGCTCCGGCAACAAGGCGGCCGCCATTCTGACCCTGCTGCTGGATGCGGCCAAGGGCTGGCTGCCGGTAATGCTGGTCAAGTGGTATGGGTCGGCTTATGGCCTGGGTGATGGCACCATGGCGTTGGTGGGTCTGGCGGCATTTCTGGGCCATGTGTTTCCAGTGTTTTTCAGGTTTGCCGGTGGCAAAGGTGTGGCCACGGCGCTAGGTGTGCTGCTGGGTTTGAGCGGCTGGCTCGGGCTGGCCACGGTGCTGATTTGGCTTGCTGTGGCCGCGCTGTTTCGTTATTCGTCGCTGGCCTCGATCAGCGCCGCGCTGCTGGCGCCGGTGGTGTATGTGCTGGGTGATGGCGGGCTGTGGGTCATGAGCAAAAGCGTGGTGCTGGGCGTGGCGGTGATGTCGCTGTTCCTGCTTTACCGCCATGCCGAAAACATCAACCGCCTGATCAAGGGCACCGAGTCAAGGCTGGGCAAAAAAGCGGGTGCTGAGCCGGTGGCGCACGTTCCCGTGCAGGGGCACACCAAACATGGCCATCGCCATCCGCCTCGCGCTGGTCAAAAACCTCACACCCACGGCGATCACTCATGAAGCTCTGTATTCTGGAAAACGATGACCTGGACCCCAAGGTAGAACCCATTTACAAGGGCTACGGTGCCATGTTTGAGCGGCTGCTGCGCCAGGCTGGGGCACAGGGCGAGTTTGATATCTTCAACACCGTCAAGGGTCAGTACCCGGCTTCTTTTGAAGCATATGACGCCGTGCTGCTCACCGGGGGTCGGGCTGATGCGTTCTCGCAAGAGCCCTGGGTGCTGGCGCTCAAGGACAAGGTGCAAGAGTTGCTGAAAACCAAAAAGAAGCTCGTTGGTGTGTGTTTTGGTCATCAGTTGATCGCCTTGTGTCTGGGGGCCAAAGTGGGCCGTGCACCACAGGGCTGGGGCACCGGGCGCATGCAGTACCAATGGCATGCGCCAGAGTTCCCGCAGGCGCAAGGCCGCACCGAGGTCGCGCTGCTAGCCAGCCACCAGGACCAGGTGTTTGACTTGCCCGGTGGCGCCAAACTGCTGGCCACCAGTGCCTTTTGCCCGGTGGCAGCGTTTGGTGTGGATGACCACGTGTTTTGTGTGCAATCGCACCCCGAGTTTGTCGAGGACTACAGCGCGTTTTTACTTGACAAGCGCCGCGCGCTGCTGGGTGAAGAAAAGTACAACGCCAGCACGGCAAGCCTGGCGCATGGCCACGATGGCCTGGACGTGGCCCGCATGATGGTGGCGTTCATCAACGAAAAGTGACGACGCTGTATATAAAAACGGCAGTGCCGTGGGCGTGACCGGGTGCTCAGAGCCGCAGTAAAACTGTTGCTAACCATGAAAAATGACTGTTCTGGGCATTGAAAGTGCTGGTTTGGGGTTTTTTTCTGTGAAACTCGCCAAGTCTCGTTTTTTTAGCAAAATAATATGTACTGAGTCATGCAGCGCAGCACTTATAACTACCCAAGGAGCTTCATGAACCAACTCAAAATTTCCACCCGTCTGACATTGCTGATTGGTGTTCTTTCGGCCATGCTGTTGCTTGTGGGCGGGGTCGGCCTGTACGGCATGACCAAAACCGACGATGGCTTGGACACGGTGTACAACGACCGTGCCGTTCCGCTGGCGCAGCTTGATCAAATTGACTTTCTGCTGCAGCGCAACCGGGTGCTGGTGATGGACATGCTGATCAAGCCCGAGCCTGCCAATGTGCAAAAACGCAACCAGGAGCTGCGCACCAACGTCGACAAAATCACGACCACCTGGACCGCCTACATGGCGACGAAGCTGATACCTGAGGAAGCGAAATTGGCCGAGGCCTTTGCTCAAGACCGCAAGGCCTATCTGCAGGACGCCATTCTTCCCGCAGCCGATGCGATGCTTGCCGGCAAAGCCGAAGAGGGCCTTGCCCTTTACTCGACAAAAATCAGCCCACTGGCAGCGCCAATGACGGAGGTCTTGCACAAACTGGTCAACTTGCAAGTCGAAGAAGCCAAAAAAGAATACACCGCGGCCAGCGCCAGTTTTCACACCACTCGCACGGTGATGATCGCATCCATCGTGTTGGGCTTGCTGTTTGGCGCTGGTTTTGGGCTGTCACTGATGCGTTCCATCACCGTGCCGCTGCGTCGCGCCGTGGCGTTGACCGAGGGCGTGGCGCAGGGAGATCTGAGCCAACCGATTGTCGTTGACGGGCATGATGAAATTTCAGCGCTGATGCGCGCCTTGTCCGACATGCAAATCCGCCTGGCCGCCGTGGTACGTCAGGTGCGCCAGGGCTCCGAAGGGGTGTCCACCGCCAGCGCCGAAATCGCGTCCGGCAACCACGATCTTTCCAGCCGCACCGAAGCCCAGGCGAGCGCGCTGGAGCAAACGGCTGCGTCCATGGAGCAGCTCAGCGCGACCGTCAAGCAAAATGCCGACAGCGCCAGACAAGCCAACCAGCTCGCCCTGAGCGCCAGCAGCGTGGCCGTCAAGGGCGGTGAAGTGGTGGCCCAGGTGGTGGACACCATGAAAGGCATCAATGACGCTTCCAGCAAAATCGCCGACATCATCAGTGTCATTGACGGAATTGCCTTTCAAACCAATATCCTGGCCTTGAATGCCGCTGTGGAAGCGGCGCGCGCTGGTGAGCAGGGGCGTGGTTTTGCGGTGGTGGCCAGTGAAGTGCGCTCGCTGGCCGGCCGTTCTGCAGAAGCTGCCAAAGAAATAAAGTCTTTGATCAATGCCAGTGTGGAGCGGGTCGCGCAGGGCACCATTTTGGTGGACCAGGCGGGTGGCACCATGACCGAAGTGGTAAGCAGCATTCGCCGCGCCACTGACCTGATGGGCGAGATCAGTGCGGCCAGCAGTGAGCAGGCGGCCGGGGTGTCCCAGGTGGGCGAAGCGGTCACCCAGATGGATCAGGTCACGCAGCAGAATGCCGCGTTGGTGGAAGAAATGGCGGCTGCGGCCAGCAGCCTCAAGTCGCAGGCCCAGGATCTGGTGCAGGTGGTGTCAGTGTTCAAGCTTGACGGCACCGGCGGCCACCACAGTGTGGTCCAGCGCCACGCTGTGCCGGGCGCCCAGCCAGCCCGGGTATCGGCGCCAGTGCGCAGTTCCCCTCGCGCCCTGGCGCCTCCGCCCAAAGCGGTTGCACGTCCAGCCGCACCCAAGGATGCCAACCCGCCTGTTGCCAGGGTGTCGGCAGCGACAAAAGGGGAAAATGATGGTTGGGAAACGTTCTGAAATCTCAGGTTGATGTGCTGGCGGTGTCCATGCCGCGTTTGGGGTTGGCAAACCCACAGGGTATGTGCAGTATGAGTGTTGCATGGCCCGAATTTGTCGAGGACTAACAGCTTTTGTACTCAACACACCTCGCGCAACGCCTTCAGTCTTGCAGCGGGCGCAGCAAAGCCGCCAGGTCGTCCTCTTCCAGCGGCCGCGCAGCGCCAAAACCTGCCACTTGACGTGCAGCAGTCAGGTACACCGCAACAAAGCTGAAATCAGCCAGCTGTGTCATGGGTTCAGCATCAGGAAAACGTGCCAGATAGGCGCTGCGTGCAGACAGCCAGTTTGGGCTCTCGGGTTTTAAACGTGCCGCCGTGCCGTCCATCGACACCCGTGGCAGGGCATGCACCGGCTCGCCCGCCACTTCAGGCTGCATCACCATCATCGACACGACAGGGTGGGTGAGCAAATTGCGTGTGTGCGGGGCCAGCAGGCTGACGTGAATCACCAGGCAGACTGCCTCAGGGTCGATGGCAAAAGGCACCATCGACACAAAAGGTGTGCCTTTGGCACTGAGCGTTCCCAGGCTGGCAACGCGCTGGGTGTTGAGCATCTCGCGCAGGTTGCGGGTGAGTCGGGGTTCGTGCGGTACGGACATAACGGCAGGCCTTTCCTGAGAATAATGGTGTTGAGGCGTATTTTCCATGGCCTTGATAATCAGTTTGCCATGCCCGGTTCAGTTGGCCATTTCACCTTTCATTTTGTATGCACACCCTTGAACAACTGCGCAGCGGCGCACTCGCCTGCACCGGCTCAAGGTCATTTTTGGCTCAGACAACGCTTTTACTGAGTTGCCGGGGGTGCTGGGCGACTGCCCATCGCTGGAGGTGGTGGGTTTCAAGGTCAACCGCATTGCCGTTGTGCCGGCCGCGGCTTTGCCACCCGCACTGCGATGGCTGATCCTGACAAACAATGACATTCACTCCCTGCCACCTGAACTGGGCAATCGCCCGGCGCTACAGAAATTGATGCTTGCAGGCAACCAGTTAGATCGCCTGCCGTCCAGTTTGGCCGGTGCGCAGCGGCTGGAACTTGTCCGCCTGGCGGCCAACCAGATACCAGCGATGGCCTGCCCGAGCACGAGCTGGCTGCCTGTCTGGCTGCGGGGCAGCACCCGTCGCTGTGCACCCCGCAAGCCGAATTGGCAGACCATCCGCAGGGCCAGTGGGGGTTGTTGTTGCCATTGATTCCGAACTGCCACGTCAATCTGGCCGGGCCGCCCAGCCTTGAGAGTTGTACCCGCGACATTTATGCCGCTGGCATGCACCTTCCTGTACCTGCTCTGTTGCGCCTGGCGCAAAACGTTGCCGCGGCGGTGGCTCATTAGCAACAACGGGGTGTGATGCACGGTGACCTGTACGCCCACAACATTCTGTGGAATCCGGCCAGTGGCTGCGCGGTGTTGAGTGATTTTTGCGCGGCTACGCTGCTGCCAATGAATCGGCCCCGACTCAGACTGGCCTTGCAGGCACTGGAGGTGCGCGCCTTTGGTTGTCTGCTGGAGGAACTGGGCGCATGCGCTTTGCCTGATGACCAACACATCAATACTTTGGCGCGCATGTCGGCCATGGCGCAGGCCTGTCTGGATCCCGATCATTCGGCTCGGCCAGGCATGGCAGAGTTGACGCAGCAACTGACGACCTGGTGACGCTGCCCACGTTGCATGAATTGGCATAACACAGTCCGGATTCAGGAAAACCGCACCCGGCCGCACTGCCTAAAAAAGAGGCAGCCACGGCGAGGCCATGGCGGGTGCGGGTTTCAAGGCTTTTGAATCGGCTTATCCACAGCCTAGCCCACAGTGTGACGGGGAAAGTATTTTTAACTTTTTCACTGGTTCATCGCAATGTTGGCAATGATGCCCGTTGCAATGGCATTCAGCACATAGTCGGCGCCTACTTGCGCCCATTGGTGGTTGCGCGGAGGCGTGGCAAGCGGTACGGGCGGTAATCGTTGATGAAATAGCTCGGGTTTCGGTACTCACGGGGAATGTAACCACCACGCCGGAATTCCGGCCCGCGGGCGTTGTAGTCGGCACGGCGGTTGTTCCAGTGCTCTTCACGCTGGTCAAGGCGTTGCTCCATGCGTTGTTTTTGCCAACGGTCCATGCGGCGGTCTGCCCGATGATCGTTCCATTGGTTGGTCGGCTGCTCTCCCCGCTGATTGATGCGATGCTCGTCATGTCTTTCAACCCGGTTAATCGTGCCGCTGTATCGCACGTTACTCGTCCTGGCGCGGTGCATTTTGTTGTGATCTTTGTCAATTATTGTTTTGGTCCCGGTGGTCATAGCCCTGTGCCAGCGCAAGGCTGCAAAATGCAAGATTTGCGGTGATCGCAAACACAATGGCGGAGGTTTTCATGGAGAGGCGCCTTCAAGTGAATGAACCTCGAAGGTGAACTGACCTTGTGTCGCCCATGTAAAGCGGGCGACTTGTTGTGCAAAGATTGGTAGCCGCTTGTGTCGCGCCACAGTTGACTTGTGTTCGCAAGCGCACATACAAATCCCTTCACTCTGGGTAAATTCAATTTGAGTACAAAAAGCAGCACTTCGTGCGTGCGCGGACGTTGCTTGTTTGTATCAATCGAGGAAGTAGCCGGATTCCCCGAACTATTTCCGAATTTACTTAAGGAATATGATGAAAAAATTGAATCGAGTGATGACTGGCCTTTTGGTGGCTGCGGCCTCCATGACTTTTGCAGCAGGCGTTCAGGCACAAAATCGCATGGCGAGCAACCAGTCATCCATGTATGTGCCCGGCAGCGGCTATGTGGGCCTGAGCGTCGGTAAGTCTGATTTTGCGTTGGACAATGGCATTGGTATTTTCGGATCCGACCAGGGCGACACTTCCTATGGCATCCAAGCCGGTGGATATTTCAATAACAATTTTGGTATCGAACTTGGTTACACCGACTTTGGTACCGTTAACCGCGCGGGTGGTTCGACCACTGCTGACGGCGTCAACCTGAGCCTGATCGGCAAGATGCCTTTGACCCCATCATTTAACCTGTTTGGCAAAGTAGGTACCACTTACAGCCGCACAGAAGTTTCCGCACGCCCGTCGACTGGCATTGTGTCAGGCAGCGAAAGCGGCTTTGGGCTGTCCTACGGTATTGGCGTTGAATTTGTATTCACACCTCAGCTGTCGGCCGTTCTGCAATATGAATCCCAAGACATGAAGTTTGCCGGCGATCGCGATGACCGCGTGGCCAACACCAGCGTGGGTGTGCGTTACCGCTTCTAAGAAAGCATCGCGCTGGGTTATTTCTTTTCCAGGATAACCAGCGCGATACCGCCCAAAATGGCGCTTGATGCAAGCACGAGCGGCAGGGTGATGACCTCGCCAAGCATTAGCACGCCACCCAGCGCAGCGATTACCGGCACACTTAACTGCACAGTGGCAGCTTGCGTCGCCTTCAGGGCGGGCAGGGCGTGGTACCAGACGGCATAACCCAGGCCAGAGGCGAGCGCGCCAGACACTACGGCCAGCAGCAGGCCGGTTTTGTCATATTCCCAGTGCGACAGCATGAGCAGGCTTAGGCCCAACGCCATCGGCACAGCACGTAAAAAATTTCCAGCTGTCACCTGTGTGGCGCCGCTTGCGCCTTTACTTTTCACCAGCTTACCGCGAAGCGAATAGACACCCCAAGCGACGCCCGCTGCCACCATGGACATCGCACTGGACAACGAAGGCGAGGCCAGCCCAGGCAACATCAGCGCCACAAGACCGGCGAGCGCTAGCGTCAGGCCAGCCAATTGTGGTGTCCGCAAGCGTTCGCCTTTGAAAACGCCGTAGCCAATCATGGTGGCCTGCACTGAGCCAAACAGCAGCAGAGCGCCGGTGGCCGCTGACATGCTGAGATAGGCAAAAGAAAATGCTGCGGCATACACAAACAAGGCACTTGCCGACCACCAATTGCCTGCCTCCCACACCCCGGTTTTGCCGACTCCACGGGGTCCGTCCTCGAGTCGCACGACCAGCCATAACATGCAAGCACCAGTTAAGAGGCGCACGCTGGTGAAGCTGGCAGGGTCTATGGTGGTGTGTTTCAGGGCCATGCGGCACAGCAGCGAATTGCTGGCAAACGCCAGCATCGCCACAGTGACCAGCAACACTGTGCGCATTGGTGTCATGGGAACTTCAACTTTATTTGTTCTGCAAGCGTAATGGTTACGCCATATGGCGTGAAACTGCCTTAGATCACCCAGGCTGGGCCGACGCCATGAATAGCATCCAAAGAGTCGACTAGCCTCGGCGAATGATAGCTTTGCGACAGTGTGGTGCGAGGGTGTTCAATGAGTGATGAACTCGTAGGTCACTTCTTCGCTTTCGACCATGTCCAGAATGTCATTTAGCACATCTTCACTCTCGGAACTTGCCCAGGTTTCTTCAGGGTCGGAGGCGAACAGCGGCTCAATGGCAATGTCCAGAAATTGCCCGTCAGGCAACTGCAGCACCGGTGTGCCTTCTGAGGTTTCGACCAGTTCCCAGTCATCTGGCACGGACATTTCCAACTTGATGGTGACGTTAAGTTTTTTCATGAGGTTTCCTTTGTTTGTGAAGGGCGATGATACGCACCTATGCAAACACGCCATCACACACCCGACAAAGACGCCATTGCCCTGCTTGCTCCCTTTGAGCGACTGGGGCTGGACCGCATCACTCTGGTCAACACCGGGGCACAGGCGCATGCCGCGTTTACACAACTGGCAACCGCTCCGGCCTGGGGATTTGACACTGAGTCGAAACCGACCTTTCGCGTCGGCGAGCTGTCTGACGGGCCACACGTCCTGCAGTTGTCCACCCCCGAACGCGCCTGGGTGTTTCAGTTGCACGACCCGGCATGCCGCGCCGTGGCGGCAGAGTTGTTGTGCGTGCAGGGGATAGCCAAGGCCGGTTTTGGCTTGGGGGATGATCGAAAGCGAATCGTTGCCAAGCTGCGGGTGGAGCCAAATGGTATTCTGGAACTTAACACCGTGTTTCAGGAGCGCGGCTATCGCAAGGACATGGGCGTCAAGGGCGCGGTGGCGGTGCTCTTCAACCAGCGCTTCATCAAGTCCAAAAAGGCCGCTACCAGCAACTGGGCGAACATGCAGCTTTCCGAGGCGCAACTGATTTACGCTGCCAACGACGCCTATGCAGCGATCCGGGTGTTTTATGCGTTGGGGGGTGTTGCAGAGTATGCTCAATAACGACAATAACCGCATATCAATCAACAAAATCATCATATGGCTCGCATACAAATCCAACTTCCTGAGCAATTCGCCTACGCCACGAACATCGTGCTGTACCAAAGCCATATGAATTACGGTGGCCATTTGGACAATGCGCTTTTGCTCACCGTGGTGTCGGAGGCGCGTGTGCGGTTTTTCAAGTCATTTGGCTACACCGAACTTGATGTGGAGGGCGTCGGCATCATCGTTGCAGACGCCGCAGTTCAGTACCGTTCAGAAGCCTTTCAAGGAGAAACAATGGTTGTGCACATGGGCGCAGCCGACCTGGGTCAGAAAGGTTTTGATTTGGTCTGGCGCATGAATGAGCAGTCAAGCCAGCGCGAAGTCGCTCGTGGCAAAACGGGCATTGTTTTCTGTGATTACAAAACGCACAGGGTCGTGCAAATGCCGGCAGCATTTCGGGAAAAACTGGCAGGGTTTACCGAACCGGGTGCAGCGCTGCCTGTTTTAGGCAAACCGTCCTCCGAGCTTGCCAGTTGACTCTTCCAGCCTGGGCATGCTCAGTTTTGTTGTGGGCCTGCGCCTCTGATGGGACGAAGGTCGTCGTGCCCCTGACATTCCGGCGGTAGATCGTACCCGGTTGAGCGAACTTTCTGGTCTTGTGAGAGTTCGGCAAACCACTGGCAGAAGTGGTTTTCATAGCGATAACTCCACACCAGTCCACGCGATCGCCCGAGCCCACGCACTTCACCGGGTCGCCCAAGCAGTTGACGCACTTCATCTCGGGTCATGCCAGGGTTGATCCGGTTGAAGTTCTGTTCGGTCAGTACTTGATCAGCCCGTAGAACTTTGCCATTCGGGTCGACCTCAACAAACCAGGTGTGTGTGCCAAAAGGTCCCCGTGGAAACTCCAGCCGGGTGCCCGTTGAAGTTTGCCGCACTGTGTCCGGTGGCCCCATCCGCGCAACCAATTCATCACGGTTGAAGTCACTCAGATTGGCCGGTGGTGCGTAGTTGCTGCAGGCAGTAAACCACGGAAATAGCGTCCAACTCCATCGAGAAATACGAAATGACATCTTGAGCCTCCTGACATTTGACTTCGCGGTCAATTTGGATAGGTAGTGCGAACACAAGTTTCGTGCTGTGCAAAAAGTGGTGCCTTGTGGCTCTGAAGATGTGCCACTCCGGCGAAGGACGCCCCATGCTGGGCGCAGGCCTGGATAAACCTGCAGTTTAATTTCATGGCTGAAAATCTGTCTCTCGGGGTGCTTGGGGGGTGCGATTCAAAGTGATGTGTGCTTCAGTTGAAGGGTTCTTACCCAACGCACTCAGGTGCGTTGGGTCGAGGCAGACATCACGGTGGCGGTGGAATCAGCCGGGCGATACGCTTTGCTACG
>Ga0136636_10000974_pt1 | contig 16070 bp, 10 predicted proteins | sample AntDrymUQ8522106_2_FD_104653 | JGI IMG/M metagenome (GOLD analysis project Ga0136636, IMG submission 104653) | Polar desert sand microbial communities from Dry Valleys, Antarctica - metaG UQ852 (21.06) | ecosystem: Environmental > Terrestrial > Soil > Desert | place: Antarctica: Dry Valley... | reverse complement strand
CGGGTATCAACAATGCGACGCTCCAGAGCGAGAAATTCATTGGATTGCATTTCGTTTAGCCGTGACACTGTGCGGGGGAACTCATGAACCAAGGGCCCTTCCGTGTACAAGGCTCCGGTAGCAACTTCCGCTGACATGATTAATTTGATACGCCGGTCGTAGAGCACATCCACCAACCAAGTAAAGCGCCTCGCCTCAGAAGCCATTCGTACGGGCATATGTGGAACATCACTCAAAAAAACCGTGTGAAACCGTGATGCAATTTCAAGGTAATCATTTTGAGATCTTGGACCGCCACACAAAACTTTGAAGTCGAACCACACCAAACCACCTGCCTTGCGGCGCGCGCGAATTACGCGCGACTCAATGTGTAGCACTGGGTCTTCGTCTTGTGACTCAGCTAGCCGGTCGAAAGCGTCATCCATCGCCCTATCCGCAGCATCACCCAGAGGCGTGTGGTAAAGATTGAGTTGCTCTAAGGCCCGACGCCGGTAGTCAGTGCCATTGTCAACGTTAAGAACTTCGAGGTTGGCGTTTAACAAAGCAATGGCGGGCAGGATGCGGTCTCGATGCAGCCCATTGGGGTACAAATCAACTGGCTTGAGGTTGGACGTTGTCACAAAACCGACACCGTTTTGAAACAACGCAGCTAGTAACCGATGCAAGATCAATGCATCCGTGATGTCTGCCACATGAAACTCGTCGAAGCAAATCAGACGGTAGCGCTTGGCAATGTTTTTTGCCAAGACGTCTAAGGGGTTCACTGTACCTTTTAGCCCTGCTAACTCTCGATGGACCTCACGCATGAATTCGTGAAAATGCAGCCGAGTCTTGCGTTGCAGTGGCACCGCTCCATAAAAGCAATCCATCAAAAAGCTTTTACCGCGGCCCACTCCGCCGTAAAGGTAAACGCCCCGCGGAATCTTAGGACGATTGATGATTTTTCTTAACGGACTGGACCGCTGCTCTTTGAAAGATTGCCACTCCCGAGCGCAACGCTCCAGTGCCAGCACCGCGCGTAGCTGGGCAGGATCACTGACGTAACCCCTACTTGCCAGTTCAGCTTCGTAAGCCTTTTTGACAGACATTGGCATGGCGCTGCGGCTCTTCTATCACCAGTCGTTTAGAAATTGAGCGTGCGCTTATCCACAGCCAATGCCGCCTCTTTCGTGGCTTCGCTTAACGAAGGATGTGCGTGGCAGATCCGCGCCAGGTCTTCGCTACTGGCTCTAAACTCCATGGCAACAACGCACTCGGCGATCAGCTCGCTCGCCATGGGACCCACGATGTGCACACCCAATATTTCGTCGGTCACCGCATCTGCAAGCATCTTGACCATGCCGGTCGTGTCTCCCAAGGCGCGCGCACGGCCGTTGGCCAAGAAAGGGAACGTCCCCGCCTTGTAAGCCACGCCATCCGCTTTCAGTTGCTGCTCGTTGCGACCGACCCAGGCAATCTCTGGACTGGTGTAAATGACCCAGGGAATGGTGTTGAAATTAACATGACCATGCTGGCCAGCGATGCGCTCAGCAACAGCCACACCCTCTTCTTCTGCCTTGTGCGCCAACATAGGGCCTCGCACCACGTCGCCTACAGCCCACACACCTTGCAAGTTGGTACGGCATTCCACATCGACCACAATGGCACCACGCTCATCCAGCTTCAGTCCCACGGCGTCAATATTCAGGCCAATCGTATTGGGTACGCGACCGATTGAGACGATAAGCTTGTCGGCGTCCAGCGTCTGAGCTTCACCTTTGGCATTGATCCAAGCAACGCTCACCCCTTTTTTTGTCGTTTTGATATCACCGACCTTCACGCCCAGCTCAATCTTCAACCCTTGCTTGACGAAAGCCTTGTGCGCTTCTTTGGCGATTTGCTCATCGACAGCGCCCAAGAACGTCGGCAGACCTTCCAAAATCGTTACATCTGCACCCAACCGTCGCCAAACCGAGCCCATCTCCAGACCGATCACGCCAGAACCAATCAGCGCGAGTTTTTTGGGCACGGCGCCGATGCGCAACGCACCGTCGTTGGACAGAACGGTTTCCTCATCAAACGGTGTGCCCGGCAACGCACGGGCGTTGGAGCCAGTCGCAATAATGACCTGCTTGCCGACCAATGTATCCTCTACCGTACCCGTTACCTTGATTTCATAGCCTTCATCGACCGCCTTGACAAACGAACCCCGACCATGAAAAGAACTGACCTTGTTCTTTTTCAACAGGTATTGAATACCATCGTTGTTTTGTTTGACGACTGTGTCTTTGCGTCCCACCATCTTGGCCAAATCGAGGTCCAAGCCGGAGACCGAAATGCCATGCTCGGCAAAATGCTTGCCAGCATGCTCAAAATGTTCAGATGACTGCAACAGCGCCTTGCTGGGAATGCAACCCACATTGGTGCAAGTACCGCCCAGAGCTGGACCGCCCTTGGCATTTTTCCACTCATCAATGCAAGCCACATTGAAGCCCAATTGGGCAGCACGAATGGCGGCAATGTAACCACCGGGGCCACCACCGATGACGATCACGTCGAATTGTTTGCTCATGAAAATTCCAGAAATCAGGTTAAAAAAAACCCACCCCAGCGCGGAAACTGCAGTCCGGCCTTGCGGGTGGGTTCAACAGGCTAAGGTTTAAATGTCGAACAAGAGGCGCGAGGGGTCTTCCAACGCTTCCTTCATGGCGACCAAGCCTAGCACCGCTTCGCGGCCATCAATAATTCGGTGGTCGTAGCTCATCGCCAGGTAATTGATCGGTTGCACCACCACCTGACCGTTCACGACCATGGCACGATCCTTGGTCGCGTGCACGCCCAAAATTGCGCTCTGCGGTGGGTTGATGATTGGGGTAGACAGCATGGAACCGAAGGTGCCGCCGTTGCTAATGGAGAAAGTTCCGCCAGTCATTTCCTCCATACTCAGTTTGCCATCTTTCGCCTTTTGACCAAATTCTGCAATCTTTTTCTCGATGTCCGCAAAACTCATCTGGTCCGCATTGCGCAAAATTGGTACGACTAAACCGCGTGGTGAGCCTACGGCAATACCGATGTCAAAGAAGCCGTGGTAGACAATGTCATTGCCATCAACAGAAGCATTCAACACCGGGAATTTTTTGAGCGCATGCACGGCTGCCTTGACAAAGAAACTCATAAAGCCGATTTTGACGCCGTGCTCCTTGCTGAAGGCGTCCTGAAATTTCTTACGCATGTCCATTACTGGCGCCATGTTCACCTCATTGAAGGTGGTCAAGATGGCATTGGTGGACTGGGACTGCAGCAAACGTTCGGCCACACGAGCACGCAAGCGGCTCATTGGGACTCGCTGCTCGGGGCGCTCCCCCAGGGACACCACAGGGGCAGCCACTTGAGGCAATAAAGTGGCCTTGGCCGCGACCGGAATTGCCGGAGCAGCTACGATTTTAGGAGCTACACCTGAGGCGACTGCGCCTAAAACGTCGCCTTTGGTCACACGGCCATCCTTGCCAGTGCCAGTCACTGCTGCAACGGTCAATTTATTGTCAGCCAACAGTTTCGCCGCAGCGGGCATAGCGACGTCACCCTTGCTCGCCGCGCCAACGGTCGCGGCAGCCGGCGCCGCAGAGGTCGTTACCGGTGCGGCCTTGACTTCCAGAGGGCTAACAGCAGCAATCCCTTCGGTGTCAATGCGAGCAATGATCTCCTCGCTGGCCACGGTGTCACCATCGTTACGCACCAGCTGAACCATGATCCCAGACGCTGGCGCAGGCACTTCCAGCACCACCTTGTCGGTTTCAATCTCAATCAGGATTTCATCAACGACCACCGATTCACCCGCACGCTTCTTCCATGTCACCATGGTGGCTTCAGCCACGGACTCAGAGAGTTGGGGAACTTTCACTTCTACGATTGCCATATTAATTCTTTCGGTGTTTGTTGTTCACGGGCTCAAGGACAGCCATAGGCGCCGCCTTAAGTAACTCAAGATACGTCTTATTTAGTCAGGATGAAGCCCTTGAGCTTGCTAAACGCACCCTCAACCAGTGCTTTTTGCTGCTCTTGATGCAAGTGCGAGTAGCCCACCGCTGGCGACGCAGAGGCAGCGCGACCAGAGTATCCAAGCTTCTGCCCATCCAGCATGTTTTCGTGAATGTAGTGCTGTACGAAGAACCATGCGCCTTGATTTTGTGGCTCGTCTTGGCACCAGACCACGTCGGTGGCGTTGGGGTACTTTTTCAACTCGTTTGAAAATGCTTTGTGTGGGAAGGGATACAACTGCTCAACACGCAAGATAGCGACGTCATCAGCGCCCTTCTCTTCCCGCTTCTTGACCAAGTCATAATAAACCTTACCCGAGCAAGCCACGACGCGTTTGACCTTCTTGGTATCGAGCACCTTGTTCTCTGGAATCACAGTCTGGAAACTGCCTTTGGTGAACTCAATCAAAGGCGACGCTGCGTCTTTCGCACGAAGCAGGGACTTCGGCGTCATGATGATCAACGGCTTGCGCAGGTTGCGAATCATCTGGCGACGCAGAACGTGGAAAATCTGGCTCGCCGTGGTGGGTTGTACCACTTGCATATTGGTGTCTGCACACAACTGCATGAAGCGCTCCAGACGCGCCGAACTGTGTTCAGGGCCTTGACCCTCGTAGCCATGGGGCAACATCAATACCAAACCATTGACGCGACCCCATTTCACCTCACCAGAGGCAATGAACTGGTCAATCACCACCTGGGCACCATTGGCGAAATCGCCAAACTGGCCCTCCCAAATCACCAGCGTACTTGGATCGTTGGAAGCGTAGCCGTACTCAAAGGCCATCACCGCCTCTTCAGAAAGGATAGAGTCAATGACGACAAAAGGTGCCTGGCCATCAGCAACATTTTGCAAAGGAATGTAAGTCCCAGTGTCCCACTTCTCACGATTCTGATCGTGAATGACCGCGTGGCGGTGGGTGAAAGTCCCCCGGCCGCAGTCTTCTCCCGACAGGCGCACACCGTAGCCACTGGCCACCAAAGTCGCGAACGCCATGTGCTCGCCCATGCCCCAGTCCACATCAATGTCACCACGGCCCATGGCCGCGCGGTTCTCATAAACCTTGGCTACCAACGAATGAGGTGCGACGGTCGATGGAATGGTGGTCAGACGTTCGGCCAGTCGCTTCCACTCCGCCATCGGCATGGTTGTGTCGGCAGCATCGCTGTACTTTTTGTTAACAAAAGGCGTCCAATCGACTGCGTACTTATTCTTGAAATTCGAGACTGTTAACTCTTCCATGTGCTTACCCGCATCCATGGCTGCGCGGTAAGCCTTGGCCATATCGTCACCCAAGGTATCACCGAGGCCCTGCGTCGCCAGCTTTTCAGCGTACAGCTTACGGGTGCCGGGGTGCGCGCTGATCTTTTTATACATCAGCGGCTGCGTCAGGCTGGGCGTATCCTGCTCGTTATGGCCTAGTTTGCGGAAGCAAACGATGTCCAACACCACGTCATGCTTGAACTCTTGGCGATATTCAAGAGCCAAGCGGGTCGCCATCACTACGGCTTCAGGATCATCGCCATTCACGTGAAGCACGGGCGACTCGATCATCTTGACAACGTCGGTGCAATACAGCGTTGAACGACTGTCCCGTGGGTCACTGGTGGTGAACCCCACCTGATTGTTAATAACGATATGAATTGCTCCACCCGTGTAGTAACCGCGGGTCTGGGCTAACGCCAGCGTCTCCATGATGACGCCTTGACCTGCAAAGGCCGCGTCACCGTGCACCAAGACCGGCAACACTTGCGCACCCGTTTTATCTCCGCGGCGCTCCATGCGCGAACGCACTGAGCCCACCACAACCGGGTTAACGATTTCAAGGTGTGAGGGATTGAACGCCAATGTCAGGTGCACGGGGCCACCAGGGGTGGAGATATCAGAACTGAACCCTTGGTGGTATTTGACGTCACCAGACGGCAAATCTTCAGGCGCAGTGTGATCAAACTCCGCAAATAAATCACTTGGCAGTTTTCCCAGCGTGTTTACCAGTACGTTTAAACGACCACGGTGGGCCATTCCAATGACGACCTCCTGAACACCAACCGCACCCGCTTGCTGCACCAGTTCATTCATGGAGGCAATAAAGCTTTCGCCACCTTCAAGTGAAAAACGTTTCTGCCCAACATACTTGGTGTGCAAATAGCGCTCAAGTCCCTCGGCTGCTGTCAGATTGTGGAGTATTTTCTTTTTCTGATCGGCGGAAAACGTGGGCTTGGTGCGCGACGATTCCAGCTTTTCCTGCCACCAGCGTTTTTTGTTTTGGTCAGTGATGTACATGTACTCAGCGCCAAGGGTGCCGCAGTACGTTTGACGTAGCGCGTTCATCAACTCGCGCAGACTCATCGTCTCTTTCCCAAAGAAAGTGTTGCTGGTGTTGAACACCGCCTCTTGATCAGCATCGCTGAAACCATAAAAGGCAGGATCCAGCTCGGGAATGTTGTCGCGCTCAGTGCGTTTCAGGGGGTCGAGGTCTGCCCAGCGCTGTCCAACATTTCGGTAGGCTGCAATCAGCTGCTGGACGGCTGTGCGCTTGCGGCCCATCTCCGCGTCTGCGCTAGCCACCACCACTTTGGTTCCGCCTTTTTTCGCGCGTTCAGCAAAGGCGTTGATGACGGGTTGATGGGGGACGTCCTGCGTATCGCTGCCGTCAAGTGCGGGCACATGCTGCAAGGCGTCGAAATAGTCACGCCAACTGTCTGGAACGCTACTGGGATTGGCCAAGTAGTTTTCGTACATCTCTTCGACATACGGGGTGTTTCCACCAAATAGGTAGGTATTTGCCTTGTAGGCTTGGTAAACCTGATTGGTCTCACTCATTTTTCGCTGAACTCCGCTTCCCTATGGAAAGCATTAGCTGGTTAAAGCTGATTGTTAATTAACCTTCCGCGTCACGGCTGAACCGTTTGGCGGATGCGACTGTGGCAGTGGAAGGGGCCTAGTAACTCACGGGATTGTGCCATCAAACACCCACACTCATATAGGTTTATGTGCAGGGTGTAGGCTGAACACACCAACTATTGGGTTATCAAATCTTTGATTTGCTGGAGCGCTGCCGGGTCATCCATGGTGGTCAAATCGCCCGGATCACGGCCTTCGCACACAGCTTGTACAGCGCGTCGCAGCAATTTGCCACTGCGAGTTTTAGGCAACGTGCTGACGAACCGAACCCGCGCGGGTCGGGCCACAGCACCCAAATCGCCATCCACCAACTTCATGATTTCTGCTTCAAGCTTCGAGCAGGCGGCTTCGTCTGGCAGCAAGGAGGCATCCTTGACCACTGCGAATGCCATTGCCACCTGACCCTTCAGCTGATCGGCCACGCCGACCACGGCTACTTCGGCGATGTTGGGGTGCGCCGAAATACTTTCCTCGATTTCACGGGTGCCTAGACGGTGCCCTGCAACGTTGATCACATCGTCAGTACGGCCAAGGATGAAAAAATAGCCATCGGCATCACGAATACCCCAGTCAAAGGTGCTGTAAACCAACTTGCCAGGCACGCTGGACCAGTAAGTCTTGACGAAACGCTCGTCGTCACGCCACACCGTTTGCAGGCAACCCGGGGGCAAGGGCCCCTCAATGGCCACCACGCCTTTTTGGTTGGGCCCAGTCAACTCTTCGCCGGTCTGGTCGTCCAACAACTTGACGTCGTAACCGTACACGGCTTTGCCGGGTGAGCCGAACTTGCTGACAGCTTGCTCTACACCGTTGCACAACGACAAAATAGGCCAGCCCGTCTCGGTTTGCCAATAATTATCAATGATAGGTTTGCCCAAGCCTTCGCTAATCCACTTGGCCGTGGGCTCGTCCAATGGCTCGCCCGCCAAAAATAGGGCACGCAAACTCGAGAGATCGTATTTGGTGAGCAGCGCTGGATCTTGTTTTTTGAGAACGCGCACAGCCGTCGGTGCACTGAACATCACGGTCACTTTGTACTTCTCCACCAAACTCCACCAGATGCCGCCGTCTGGGCGGGTCGGCAAACCCTCGTACATGATGGTGGCCATGCCGGAAATCAGGGGGCCGTAAATGATGTAACTGTGGCCCACCACCCAGCCGATGTCACTGGTTGAAAAATAGGTTTCACCCGCGTTACCGGCATAAATGTGCTTCATGCTGGCAGCCAATGCGACGGCGTAGCCACCCGTGTCGCGCTGCACGCCTTTGGGCTTGCCGGTGGTGCCGCTGGTGTACAAGGTGTAACTGGGGTGGGTTGCCTCGACCCACTCACATGGAACGACGCTGCTCATGTGCTTTTGCCGCATGGGGCCCCACAAGTGGTCACGCCCTTCAACCAAAGCCATAGGAACCAAACCACGGTCAACCAACAAAACCGCGTCAGGCTTGTAACTTGACAGGCGAATGGCCTCATCCAAAAGAGGCTTGTAAGCCACCGCCTTTCCACCACGCGAACCCGCATCGGCGCTGATGATGGCTTTGGGCTCAGCGTCTTCAATGCGCGAGGCCAAAGAACCTGACGCAAAACCACCAAAGACCACCGAGTGAATGGCACCAATACGGGTGCAAGCCAACATGGCAAAGGCGGCCTCAGCAATCATGGGCATGTAAATCAGAACACGGTCACCTTTTTGTACGCCCAAATCCTTCAATACTGCGGCCATACGCTGCACCTCGGCGTGCAAGTCGCGGAAGGAGTACACCGTCTCTTCGTTGGTCTCAGTGGAAACAAAAATCAACGCTGCTTGGTCCGCACGCTCCTTCAAATGCCGATCGACCGCGTTGTGGCACAGATTGGTTGTTCCGCCAACAAACCATTTGGCAAACGGCGGATTGCTGTAGTCACAAATTTGTTGGGGTTGGGTTTGCCAGTCAACAAGCTGCGCTTGCTCGGCCCAGAAACTGTCTCGCTCAGTGAGCGAGCGGCGGTGGAATTCTGCATACGTTGTCATTTTTGTCTCCGGTCGTTTTCAGAAAACTGAATTCATAATTATGGTCAAGCAACTTGCTCGAAGCTGACTTTAAAACCGCTCATCAGGCAAGAGCAGCGTCGCTCTAGCTGCAAGGCCGACAAAATAATCATTTCCAGAGTTCCCACACAATCCAGGAATGAAAATCACAAGTAAACGCCTCATTTGGGCGGTGTCACTGGGGCTGTTGGCTTTGGTGGTCTACGCGTTGTCAATAAGAGGCACGGAGGTTGAGGTCGCATTGGTCAGCCAGGGCCCCATGGTGCAGTCTGTGGTCACCAGTGGACGCATTGCTACAGATGCTCGAACCGAGGTGACCAGCCAAAGCCCAGCCCTGATTGAGCGCATTGATGTCCGTGAGGGAGATGTTGTCAGCGCTGGGCAAATACTGGTTCGCTTGCGCGACGACGAGGCACAGGCCGCCCTGCAACAAAGCGACGCCACTGTGACTGAAGCCCACATGCGCATTCGGCAGATCCAGACAGTGCAGGGTCCCGTCAGCGAGCAACAACGCCAACAAGCTGAAGCCGCCAACCAGCAAACTCAAAAAGAATTGGCAAGAACCCAAAATTTGCTGAACCAAGGCTTTGTGTCGCAGTCCCGACTTGATGACGTGCAGCGCGCCGCCACGGCAAGCCGTGCTGCCCTGCTGGCAGCCGTTGCCCAGGCCAAGGCCAATCAGCCCAGCGGAGTTGAAGTGGCACTGGCGCAGGCCCGGTTGAGCCAAGCGCTGGCGGCCCAGCGCTTGGCGGCGGCCCGGCTGGAACAGTTCAGCTTGCGCGCGCCCGCGACAGCCACGGTGATGACACGCTCCGCCGACCCTGGTGATACAGCGCAGGCGGGTAAGTCCATCCTCACGCTGGTGGGTGACAGCGAGATGCGCATCAACGCCAGCGTGGATGAGAAAAATTTGAAGTTTTTGCAGCTGGGCCAAACAGCCAGCGCCACGTCAGACGCTTACACGGACCGCCGATTTGCGGCGCAACTCAACTACATTGCCCCGTCAGTGGATGCGCAGCGCGGCACGGTTGAACTGCGGTTGGCAGTTGCTCCGCCCGTGGATTACCTGCGGCCCGACATGACGGTGTCCGTAGAAATCATCACTGCGCAGGTGCCCAATGCCCTGAAATTACCGTCCGGCGCCATCCGTCGAGATGCTGAGGGCAACGCCTTTGTGTTGCTCAGTCGTGATGGTCGCGCGCACCAAGTGGCGATCAAAATCGGCCTGCAAGGCACGGGCAGCACTGAAGTTACCCAAGGTCTGACCGCTGGCGAGCACGTGATTTTGCCCGGCCCCAAAGTGAGCGCCGGGGACCGGGTGCGAGAGCAAAAATCGTGAATCTGAACCTGCCCTTTGCCGTGCTGGTGTGCCTGCGCTACCTGCGCGAGGGGCGCATGCAAACCGTGTTGATTTTGGCGGGCGTAACAGGTGGCGTGGCAGTCATTATTTTTCTGACCACGCTGATTGGCCAGTTGCAAATTTCGATCATCGACAAAACGCTGGGCAGCCAGGCCCACATTGTCTTGCGCCCTCCGCAAGCCATCAACCGCACCACGCTGGCGCCCAGCGACACGGCCGCCATTGTGCAGCCCCGTGCGCAACGCCTGCGTTCCATTGACCAATGGGAGGCCATGGCCCAACTGGCAGAAAAAACAAACGACGTGACCGCGGTGTCGCCCATTTTGTCGGGTGCCGGATTTGCGGTGCGCGCCGAGGCCAGCCAGCCGATTGCGCTATTGGGCGTGAATGCCGAGCGCTACCAGCGCATCGTCCAAATGAGTCGTTACCTGAAACAAGGCCGCTTTGATGTCAGCGAGGCCAACACCGTGGTGGGCATTGAACTGGCCAAAGACTTGGGTGTGGGCCTCGGCGACAAGATTCGGCTGGTGACAGTCGACGGACGCAACGACCTGCTCACCATCGTTGGCATTTTCGACATCGGCAACCGGGATTTAAACCGCCGCTGGGTCTTCACCAGCGTCAAAATGGCGCAAACGCTGCTGGATTTGCCCGGTGGCATCACACAAATTGACTTGCGGGTCGGCAGCTTGTTTGATGCCGAAACCACGGCTCGCCAACTGCAAGCCCAAACCGGCCTGACGGCCGAGAGCTGGATGCAGACCAACGCGCAACTGCTCACCGCCCTGAAAAGCCAAAGCGCCTCCAACAACCTGATTCGCTTCTTTGTGACCCTCATCGTCGCGGTGGGGATTGCCAGCGTGTTGGTGGTGTCTGTGGTGCAAAAGCAAAAGGAAATTGGCATCCTGCGAGCCATGGGTGCCAGTCCGCGTCGCGTGATGTCGATATTTTTGCTGCAAGGCGGCCTCTACGGGCTGGTGGGCTCGGTGTTGGGCTCGGCGTTGTCTTTGGGTCTGTTACAGTTTTTCTCCAAGCTCACGGGCAATGCAGACGGCTCAACCTTGTTTACGCCGGCGTTGGACCCTTGGGTCGTGGCTGGCGCCTGTGCATTGGCCATGGTGGTGGGGCTGCTGGCCGCCGCCCTGCCCGCTCGTCGCGCCGCCCGGCTGGACCCGGTGCAGGCCATTCGGATTTAAGTGCGACAAGCCATGGCCAATATTGTTGAACTGCAATCCATCCACAAGAGCTACGGGCTCGGCACCGCGGTCGCCACTGAAGTGCTGCACGGCATCAGCCTGAATATCGCTGAAGGTGAATTTTCAGCGCTCACCGGCCCCTCAGGCTCGGGCAAAAGCACCTTGCTCAACCTGATTGGCCTGCTCGAAAAGCCGACCTCCGGGCAATTGCGCATCAATGGTCAAGCCATTGATGGGCTGGACGATGCGCACATCACCGCGCTGCGCGGCCGCACCATCGGTTTCATCTTCCAGTTTCACCACCTGCTACCGGGTTTTAGTGCGCTGGAAAACGTCATGATGCCGTCCATCATCGACCAGGGTTGGCCCACCGCCGAGGCAAAAGACACCGCCCTGGCGCTGCTCAAACAAGTGGGCTTGGCAGATGCCGCGCACAAGCGCCCGTCACAACTCTCGGGCGGCATGCAGCAGCGCGTGGCGATTGCACGGGCACTGTCGCTATCGCCCCGACTCATTTTGGCCGACGAGCCCACCGGCAACCTAGACACCCAAAGCGCCAACGACATTTTTGAACTGCTGGAGTCCGTCAACCGCGAACGACAGTCCGCCTGCTTGATCGTCACGCACGACCCCGGCCTGGCAGCGCGTTGCCAGCGACGTATTCACATGGTGGACGGACGGCTGGTGGACGACCCGACCGCAAACGCCTGAACCCTAACAGGCTTATTTGATCAGGCTGAGCACATCCCTGAAATCGGCGTGCTCACAGGTGCGCAGCCACTCAAAAGCCACCATCTCGGTTGTCACCAACTCGGCTCCGGCGCCTGCCAGCCGGTCAAACGCCGCGTCGCGGTTGCGCTCGGTGCGCGAGCTGCAGGCATCGGTCACCACCCAGACTTCAAACTCGTCTTCCAACAAGTCCAGTGCGGTCTGCAGCAGGCAAACATGCGCCTCGCAGCCAGCGATGACGATGGTGTTGCGCTCAAGGCTGTCCACGGGCTTTTGCAAATGCTTGGGCAGGCTGCGCGCGTTGCCGCCGACTGGCTTGGCGGGCGGGCGCAAGGACTCTCCCAGGCCTTCTTCGACGGCGCTGAAATGCATTTTGCTCAAGGTCTGGTCACACAAAGCCCGGAGTTCGGGGTCATTTGGGCCTAACTTGGAAGGATTTTGCTCAGTGCCCCACACGGGCAGGTCCAACACACGGGCAATTTTTGCCAGCCGCACAGCGTTTGCCAGTGCCGATGCGCCTTCAAAAATAGCCGGCATCAGGCGCAGCTGGTAGTCCACCAGGACAAGTTGAGATTGAGCGGCTTCTAGCAACATGGCGAGCTTTCTGAAAAGTGGAGTGAATCGGGGCAACCCGCATTAAACCGCAAGTGCGACAGCCCATGGCGGCGAGCTCAGCGTGCCCAAGCTGCGGTCTAAGCGATGGTGAATTGCTATTGATTAAATAGCTTATTGCGCAATATCCATAAGGGCTGGAGGCCTATTTCTTATAAAATAAGAGTTTAGGCAAGCGCCTTAAATTTTGTCCACCCCACTGGCGGTATCCCGCTTGCTCAGGAGTCGCTTTGTTGGTCAGGCATCGGACTTAAGCGGCCGGAGAGGTCAACCGTCAGCAACCGGCTCTCAGCCCCCTTGACTCATCGCAACGAACTCACTCAGACAGATCAATGGCCCACCGATGGGGCCGACAACTCACAAAGACCTCAAGAATCAACAGCTTGCAACGCCCTTAGAGACGGCATTTTGTCTTGACAGGCCATTCCGGCTGCCCGTATGCTCGCCGCATGCTGATGAAAACACTATTTTTGACTCTTTTAATCGCTGCCAATGTGCAGGCAGCCCCGAGCCACAGCAATGATGCGATGGACAGTTTTTTGGTTGACAAAGGCTTCATTTCCAAACTTGACCAAGTCCGCCAGTCTGTCGAGGACAAAGCCTCCGATTTGGTGGTCACAGCTTTGGGGTTTTTGGGTGTGCCTTACCAGCGAGGTGGTAATTCAGTCGAAACCGGCTTTGATTGCAGTGGCTTCGTCAAAGCCATGTACGAGCAAACCGTCGGACTGATACTGCCGCGTCGTGCCGAGCAGCAAGCTGCGGCAACCCAAAAAATTGAAAAGGTTGAGCTTCAACCCGGTGACTTGGTGTTCTTTAACACCATGAGGCGCGCGTTCAGCCATGTCGGCATTTACGTTGGCGAAGGCAAATTCATTCACTCCCCCAAGCCGGGTGCTGAAGTGCGGGTCGAGAGCATGAACATCAAATACTGGCAACAGCGCTTTGACGGCGCCCGGCGCGTCCCGACCAGCGTCAACCCTGCGAATTGAGGTGGCTGATACCCGGCTCATTCGGGTGTTGAAGCCACTCAGCACGGCCCCTATACAGGTCCGTCGCCTGGCTGCAAAAATCTCAAATTAGCTTGGAGTAGGTTGCCGCGTTGGGCTGGGTCAGGTAGCTGTCAAACACCATGCCGCTGGCGCGTACAAACAAACGCCCCTTTGGGGTCACGCGAATGGCCTGATCGTCGATAGTAATCAGCCCGGCTTCATCAAAGGGTTTCAGAAGCGTCATCTCAAGTGCAAAGTAGCGCATGAAGTCAATGCCATAGGCCCGGTTAAAAGCGTCAAATTCTACCGGCGAGCTGCACATCAGGGTCATGATGATGTCACGGCGAAGCACATCATCAGCGCTCAATTCAAAGCCCTTTTCAACCGGTAGATGCCCACCATCAAGGTGCTGGTAATAGGCGTTAACCGTTCGCACCGACTGGCTGTAAGAGTGGCCTACTTTGCTGATGGCCGAGACCCCAAAACCAATCAAATCACACTCCGCTCTCGTGGTGTAGCCCTGAAAATTGCGGTGCAAGCTTTTGTCGAGACGCGCCTTGTTGAGCTCGTCGTCGGGTTTGGAGAAATGATCCAGCCCGATATAAACATAACCGGCATCCAGCAGGCGACGCATCGACATCAGGAAAATTTGCAGACGCTCCTCGGCCGACGGCAAGTCGGCTTCGACAATCAGGCGCTGGGCTTTGAAGCGCTTGGGCAGATGCGCGTAGTTGTAGAGCGCGATACGGTCGGGCGCAAGACGGATAACCCCGTCCAGGGTGCGCCCAAAACTGGCCAAAGACTGTTTGGGCAGGCCGTAGATCAGGTCGGCGTTGATGGAATGAAAGTTGGCCTCGCGGCTTTCCAGCACTGCTTTTTCGACCATTTCAAAGGGCTGAATTCGGTTGACTGCCTGCTGCACGGCCGGGTCAAAATCCTGCACGCCAAAACTGTTGCGGTTGAAACCCAGCCCCGCCAGCATGGCCAGGGAGCCGTCTTTGAGGGTGCGCGGATCAATTTCGACACCTAACTCGGCATCGGGCGTGAACTCGAAATACCGGCGAACCATCGCCATGAGCTGACCCAACTCGTCGGCGTTGAAAAACGTGGGTGAACCCCCGCCCAAGTGGAGCTGAACCGCCTTGCGGTCGCTGCCAATGCGTTGCGCCACCAAGGCCATTTCCTTGTCCAGGTAGCGCAAGTACTCAGTGACGCGGGCATGGTCTTGGGTGATGATTTTGTTGCACGCACAAAAGTAGCACAGTGATTCGCAGAACGGCAAATGCACATAAATGGACAGCGGCGGGTTGTCGGCTTTGCCGGTACGCTGCGCAAGGTAATCAAAATACGACTGCTCGGTAAAACCAGCGTTGAAACGGTCGGCCGTTGGATACGAGGTGTAACGGGGCCCGAGTTTGTCGAACTTGCGGACCAGTTCTTCAGAAATTTCGGTGTCCGGCAGGGAAAGCGTCATGGGGAAATCCGGGTAATTAAGCAATATTGCGTACTGTCCCACAGCGGGACAAGTTGCAGCACAAACCCCCTGCAGCACCGTGGCTACTCTGCAGTCATTGAAATCATTAGAAAAGCATGACGGCGACTAACACCGAGGCTTAAAAAAAATCAATTATAAGCTACTGTTTTAATAGCAAAAACATCTATGGATGCGGAACCAAGCCAAATACCGGTCGGACATTTGATACCCGTACTGGTTGGCGCGTTGACGGCGTCAGGGACAACATGGGTCGGTTCTAAAGTGATTGATTGTTGGAATAAACCGACACCGCAGTGTTTTGGGCGGTGTTAACTTTGCACCGATTTGCGTTCAACCCTTCCAAAAGACACCTCATGATCACCCTCCCAGACTGCCAACAGCAAGATGCCAACGACCCGCTGCGCCCCCTGAAAGACCTATTTTCTATTCCCCCCGGCACCATTTACCTGGACGGCAACTCCTTGGGCGCCATGCCCAAGGCGGCGGCTGCTCGGGCTGCTGAAGTCATCAGCCAGGAATGGGGGCGTGATTTGATTCGCGCCTGGAACACGGCGGGCTGGTTCGACCTGCCCCAGCGTCTGGGCAACCAAATTGCTTTGCTGATTGGTGCAGGGGCAGGCCAGGTGGTGGCTACTGACACCACGTCCGTCAACTTGTACAAGGTGTTGTCTGCGGCCATCTCGATCTGCCAGCAAGACGCGCCGCAGCGCCGCGTTATCTTGAGTGAGCGCAGCAACT
>Ga0136636_10000973_pt1 | contig 16071 bp, 19 predicted proteins | sample AntDrymUQ8522106_2_FD_104653 | JGI IMG/M metagenome (GOLD analysis project Ga0136636, IMG submission 104653) | Polar desert sand microbial communities from Dry Valleys, Antarctica - metaG UQ852 (21.06) | ecosystem: Environmental > Terrestrial > Soil > Desert | place: Antarctica: Dry Valley... | reverse complement strand
TTAAAGATTGGATTGATGTATTTTTCTCGGCAAATATCGACCGGTAAGTTGAACTTCGACTGAATTTCGTTTTTTAGGTTTTGCTTGATGGAGTATAAATCCGGGGTGTTATCCTCAAATTCAACAATCAAATCAATGTCGCTCTGGTTGTTTTGTTCGCCGCGGGCAATCGAACCAAATACACCAATTTTTCGCAAATGGTAATCCTTCTCCAAACGCGATTTGTTTGAAGTCAGGTAAACCAATATTTGATTTATTTCAATCATGCCATTTTATTTTCGTTTAGGTACATATTTTATCATATAGAAACGCAAAGGGAAAACCCGGAGTTTTTTTCTCATGCAAGCCTTGCCTAACATTAGGGATCCCATCTTTCTGAAAAGAGATGGAATCCATTTTTCTTTGAGGTTCTCTGCACCTACTCCGTGTTCTCTGCTGTAAAATTTTAAATCACGAAGAACAGATTATTTCGTCTGACTTTCCTGAAAATTAGCAATTCCGCAAACGGTTACATTTGGTTTTATGGGATAGGCTCCGGAATACTTAGGTGACAAACTAATGGGATTACATCCTTCAAAAAAGAGATGGAATCCATTCTTGAGGTGAGCGATCCTCATGATGATGGGTTCAATGACATTTGAGTCAAACCTCTACTGTAAAGATAATTTGATGATTTTAGCTTATTCCCGCCAGATAACTGATTCCTGAAAGCAAGACATACCAGATGATAATCAGGGGTAAAGCATAAATCTGAAGGAATATTAAAAGAAGTAGTGTAATTCCGATAAAAATATACCGAAGTGCATTTTCTTTCAGTTTCAGGTTTTTAAATTTCAGGTTGAACATGGGCAATTCGGAAACCATCAGGAATGAACAACTGAAAATTGATGCCAGTAACGTGTATTTATTCAGGATAATTGGCACAATATTTTGTTTGGTTCCCAACTCCAAAATTAAAGCCAGTGAGGCAAAAAAGATGGCGTTGGCTGGTATGGGCATTCCTAGAAAGTGTTCGCTTTGGCGGTCGTCGGTATTGAATTTAGCCAGACGAAAAGCTCCGGCAACCGGAATAACCAAGCTGGTAAAAAGTAAGATCCACTGGCTCCAGTTTGCTTCAATTTCCTGAATGGGTTGGTTTTCGCCGAACAAAGTCAACTCGAGCATGGTGAAAACGATAGCTGCGGGGGCCAGGCCAAAAGAGACCGTATCGGCCAGCGAATCGAGTTCTTTGCCGATTGAAGAATATGCTTTCAGTAAACGAGCCGAAAAACCATCGAGAAAATCGAATACCGCAGCCGCGAAGATGAAGATTGCAGCCCATCCCAATTGTCCATCTACGGCGAAAAAAACCGACAAACTTCCACACACCAGATTCATGGCGGTAATTGTATTCGGAACCCAGAAAAATATGCTGCTTGTTCGGCTCATATTAAATTTTGCCAATGACGGTTTGAGAGCCTTTTACTTTGTCGTTGATTTTTACCTGAAGCTGGGTGTTGAGTGGTAAATACAGATCGACCCGTGAGCCAAATCTGATGAAACCAAGTTCTGTACTTTGATCAACCGTGTCACCAACTTTTACATAGTTGATGATGCGGCGAGCCATGGCTCCTGCAACCTGACTCATGACGATTTCGCGCCCGTCGGACATTTTTACTGCGGTAGTGGTACGTTCGTTTTCTTCAGCCGATTTGTCTTTAAACGCTGCATAAAACTCGCCATCCTTGTGTTTCATGTAGGTCACTTCGCCTGGAACTGGGATCCAGTTGATGTGTACGTTGGTAGGCGACATAAATATCGAAACCTGAAGACATTTGGTATTCAGGTATTCGTTTTCGAATGTTTCTTTTATGACACAGATTTTACCGTCGGCGGGTGATAGAATTACATTTTCGTTTTGATTGACAGTGCGTTGTGGATACCTGAAGAATTGAATAATCAGAATATATACTGCTGTAGCTACTACTAACATGCCAGTTTTTATCGTAAGGTCGGTAATGAAAAACCACGAAATTAAAATCAGACCCGCAAGCAGTGCGGTCGCATAGTTGATCGTTGTAAGGCCGGCTTTATGAACTTTCATTCTTATTTTTTAAGATTCCGGTTCAAAATTAGCAAATTATTGAGCTTTTTGGCTGAAATCAGTATTAAAGTAGACAAAATTTGTAAAATCGGGTATTGGCATCGAATTTCAGGAAGTGAAAAGGATGCTATTCTACAAACAGTTTCAGGTACATGACTACAACTGGTGCAGCAAAGAAAAGTGAGTCGAAACGATCGAGGAATCCGCCATGTCCGGGTAAAATATTTCCACTGTCTTTGATTCCGAAATACCGTTTCAACATCGATTCTGACAGGTCTCCAAATGTGGATGAAACGACGGTTAAAATGCTGATTGCGATCCAATGAACCATTTTTATTTCAGGAATAAAACCGGCAATGAAATACCCGGCAAAAGTGGCAATTAATGTTCCGCCAATAGCGCCTTCCCATGATTTTTTTGGGGATATGCGCTCAAAAAGCCGATGCTTTCCAATGGAAACACCAACCAGATAGGCTCCTGAGTCATAAATCCATATTAATGAAAAAAGAGCAATTAAAATTTTAGGAGAATAACTATTTCCAGGGAGTATTTCAGGAAAAACCAGAATATTAATAAGTGCCAATGGCATGGCCAGGTATGTAATGCAGAAGATGGTAGCAGCTAAATTTTCCAGAGGTTTCTCTTTGTTTCGGTAAAGTTCGGCAGCCATGATAATCAGAATCATTGGAAAGAAGCTGAATAGATAGTTTTTTTCCAGAATTCCCTGTGCAATCAGAAAGGAAACAGTGAAAATGACAACCGAAATGCCATAACTTAAAACCTTATTTGGCTTTACTTCTGAAGTTTTAAAAAGATTGGAATATTCAGTTATTCCGCCAATCAGGATTAATAAAAACAAAAGCGCATAGCTGTATGGGCTGACGATAATCGCAGTCAGCATCACTAATACCAGAACGATTCCGGTAATAGTTCGCGTAACTAATTTCTTCAAAGGATTAAATCTGTTAGAAATTCGGTAGCTTTTTCCTGATTTTCCTGATGAACCCAAATTTCTATTTCGCCAATCGAAGGAAATGCTGAGTCGTGTTCGTTCATAACGACGCAATTAATTTCTTCGTTTTCAAGTATTTCCCGTGCTATTTCAGCCTGATAACCTTGATCAGTATGAAATACACATACCCAATCTTTTTCCATAAGTTAGTTTTTAAATGGATTCCTGAGAAATCAAAACAATCAGCGATTTTGGACCGTGCATACCCATGACTAAAGTTTTTTCGATATCGGCGGTACGGCTGGGTCCGGTGATGTTGCTGATTAACGAAGGTAACTTATTTTTATATTTATTCTGAAGTTTTTCCAGCGCTTGCTCCAAATAATCGGTCAATTGCGATTGATGGGCCACAACGATGTGTGTTTCAGGAAATACATTGAGTCGGCGACCAGAGATTTGTGCCGAACTGATCAGCACTGATCCGAGATGTGCTACCAGTAATTCGCAGCCGGTGAGGCCTATGTTCAGATCCAGAAAATCACTTTCCATTGAATCTATCTGAATCTGACCGTCGATAAGATTCTTTAGATCCAGGTCGGTACAAAAGATCCTGCTTTGATTTTTAGCTTTACAAATCCTCAAAATTTCAGCAGCAACCTCAGTTTTTGTCTGACAAAGAACCACTTCTCCCCCAATCAATTCGAGGTTGGTTTTAAATTCCTGACCCAACAATTCATTGAGTGGATGATAAATAGGAGAGGCGAAATCGGGGAGGTTTTCCCCAATTTCACCTCTTTTATCCTGAGCGGCCTTTAGTCGGGCCAAAATATTATTTCTGGATGTTTCCATCAGGCTTATACAGGTTCTGTACTTTGTTCGCTATTCTCAAGCATTCCGGCTGCAAGTTCTTTTTTTACTTCAGCAACCATGAGTGGTTTTCCCCATTGGCGTTTCCCGAAGACATTTTCGAGATCTTCGCTGAAAATAACTTCTTTATCCAGAAGGAGTTCCGACAATTTTTCATGTCCTTCTTTATTTTTTGAAAGTATTTCGAGCGCTCTTACATATTGAGTTTCAATCAGCAGTTTCGATTCAGAGTCAATCAGTTCAGCTGTTTTTTCGCTGTATGGTTTGGTGAATCCAAATTCGTTCTGGCCTGAAGAATCGTAATAGCTAACATTCCCCAACTTCTCGCTCATCCCGAAAATGCTAACCATGGCGTACGATTGTTTGGTCACTTTCTCCAGATCGTTTTGAGCTCCTGAAGAAATACTGCTGAATGCAATCTGTTCGGCAGCCCGTCCGCCCAAAGCAGAACACATTTCGTCGAGCAACTGGTCTTTGGTGGTGATCGAACGTTCTTCAGGAAGATACCAGGCAGCGCCCAATGCTTTTCCGCGTGGAACGATAGTTACTTTAACCAGTGGATGCGCATGTTCGAGCAACCAGCTAATGGTGGCATGTCCGGCTTCGTGGTATGCAATTCTTCGCTTTTCATCAACCGAAATGATTTTATTTTTCTTTTCCAGCCCACCAATAATACGGTCGACGGCATCGAGGAAATCTTGTTTTTCAACAATATCTTTATTTTTACGAGCAGCAATCAAGGCCGATTCGTTGCAAACGTTTGCGATGTCGGCGCCTGAAAAACCAGGTGTTTGTTTGGCCAGAAATGCAGGCTCAACTTCCGGAGAAAGCTTGATAGGTTTCAGGTGAACCATGAATATTTCTTCGCGTTCGTTCAAGTCGGGTAATTCAACATGAATCTGGCGGTCGAAACGTCCGGCGCGCATCAAAGCACGGTCGAGCATATCGGCGCGGTTGGTTGCTGCCAGAATTATTACTCCCGAATTGGTATCGAAACCGTCCATTTCAGTCAGTAATTGGTTCAGTGTATTTTCGCGTTCGTCGTTCGATCCCATGTTTGGATTTTTTCCACGTGCACGGCCTATGGCATCAATTTCGTCGATAAAGACGATACATGGCGCTTTTTCTTTAGCTTGTTTAAATAAATCACGTACCCGCGAAGCTCCAACTCCAACAAACATCTCCACAAAATCGGAACCCGACATGGAGAAAAACGGCACATTGGCTTCACCGGCAACAGCCTTGGCCAGCAAGGTTTTTCCCGTTCCCGGAGGGCCTACAAGCAGAGCGCCTTTCGGAATTTTACCACCCAGTTTGGTGAATTTTGTAGGACTTTTCAGGAAGTCAACAATTTCTTCTACTTCCTGCTTGGCTTCGGCCAATCCGGCCACATCTTTAAAGGTGTTTGAAACCCGTGAATCTTTATCGAAAACCTTGGCCTGCGATTTACCCACATTGAAAATGTTTCCGGCGCCACCTCCGCCAGAGCCTTTGCTCATTCGTTTGAAAATCCACCACCATAACAAAATGATGATTGCAAACGGAAGAATCCAGTTCAGGAGTTCGCCGAGGTAGTTGTGAACTGTTTTGTATTCGACACTAATTTTGTTGTCTTCAGTAAAAGTAGCCTGTGTCTCCTCCAGATTTTTCTCAAACGAATCTACCGATCCGATGGTAAAAAAGAAATGAGGACCGACTTTTGTTGGAGCTGTAAACCCATTGTTTAGCTTTGATGCGTATTTATCGTAGCTGGTTTCCTTGAGGTAAATCTGAGCTTCTTTTTCGTTAACGACAATAATTTTCTTAACGTCGTTATTCAGGAGCATGGTTGTTTTTACTTCTTTCCAGTTGGTTTCAACCGGTCCGGCTCCCATAGAAAACCACTGAATTGCAAGAAAAGCAATAATAACAACTCCATAAATCCAATAAGGATTAATCTTTGGAGTTTTGCTCATTTGTCTCATATTGCCGAAACCCGTCTTATCTTTTTCTTTGTTGTTTTTATTTTCTGCCATTTTATATTTAGTTTGCTTCTTTTATTAATTCAATTTTTGCATCAGCCCAAAGGTTTTCGAGATCGTAAAACTGTCGTGAGTCTCGTTGAAATACGTGTACCATAATGTCGGCATAATCGAGTAAAATCCAGAGTGAATTTCGGTATCCATCAGTATGCCAAGCTTTTTCGTCGATTAATTCTGTTACAGTGTCTTCTACCGAGTGTGCAATTGCATCAACTTGAGTATTGGAGTTACCATGACAAATAATGAAATATTTACATTCGGAATGATTGATTTTAGTTAAGTCGATTTTAACGATGTCTATCCCTTTTTTCCTTTGAATCCCTTCAACAATGGCATCGATCAATTGTTCAGTTTCAGTTTCCTTAACGATTTTAGTCATAAATTTTTGTTAGAACTACAAAGATAATTTTTTACTTTATAATAAGTGATTAATCTTGTATGACGAAATTCCTGATCTCAAATGGAAATGTAAATTTAAAGAAGTGAAATGAATCAAATCATTGGAAATACAATTGTCCGCATACCAAGCACCGACTCTACCAACAACTATGCCAACAGGCAAATCAGACTTGGAGACTTGCCAGAGGGTACTGTCTTTTTGACATACGAGCAGTTGGCTGGGCGTGGACAAATGAAAAATGTATGGGAAAGTGAATCGGGGAAAAACCTTACTTTTTCGATGGTTTTTTATCCCGATTTTCTGGAGATCCATCGACAGTTTATGCTTTCGAAAGTAGTTGTACTTGGTATTTATAAGGCTCTGAATAAGTATGTTGATCAACTTAAAGTGAAATGGCCAAATGATATTTATGCCGGGAACAGGAAACTAGGTGGTATTCTGATTGAAAATTCAATCATGAGTGGATTGATCAAAAGTTCGGTTGTTGGCATTGGACTGAACGTGAATCAAACGATTTTCCGTAGTGAAGCACCAAATCCTGTGTCGCTTCAATTGCTGACAAATCAGCACTTCGATTGCGAAGTTGTATTGGCGGAAGTTCTTTCCAAAATAAACTCATATTATGAGCTTTTACTTCAGGAAGAATTCGATAGAATTGATCGGGATTATGTTTCAGCTTTATACCGCTTGAACGAAAAACATTTGTTCCGAACCGAAGGCGAGGACTTTTCCGGAGAAATTATTGGCGTGAACGAAATCGGACAGCTGCTGATAAGAAAAGAAAATGGTGAAATTCTGGAATTTCATTTCAAAGAGGTGGAATTCCATATCGGCAATAAATAGGAAAGAGAAAAAAGGAAAAAGGAAACACCAGACAGAAGATTGTCTGTCTTCAAGGCATTTTCCCCTTTCCTTTTTTCTGATTTTTACCGGTAGGGTAGTCCGGCCAACACATCGGCCAGTCGGTTCATGCCATCTTCGAGTTTTTTGCCAACCATCATTTTAATCATCATACTCATATCCGCATCTAAAGTCAGGCGAAGTTTAGTTTCATAATCGGAAACCGGAAGAAGCTGAATCCAAAATACAACACTGACTGGCAGGCTACCGGTACTGCTTATTTTGATGGTTTTGTGAGGTTCGCGATCAATGATTCGGATTTCGGCCAAACCCATTCCTGCAATCTGAAACCGGCACGAATCCGAATCCGATTCAAAATTGGAGATTTTGATCTGCGGTATTTGTTCCGACATTTTTGACAATAAACCATCGTTGACGTAATTCGAAAGATTTTCGAAGTTCGACAGGTAGTTGAAGATTATTTCCCGATTGTTGTTGACTATTTTAACGTCGCTAACATATTTGCTTACTGACATGATTCCTGATTTATTGGTAAAAAAAATCCCCTTTCCGCATAAGGAAAGGGGAAAATATAATGAATATCTAAATTCTTTATTTGCCCCAACTTTCAGGCTGTTCGCGCCATTTATTGAGTTTCTCCACTTCTTCGGGTTTTACATCGCCCGATTGCAGCGCTAAATCGATCAGGACCTGATAGCGACTTAAAGCAGTCAATTCCAGACCGGCATCGGCGAAATTTTTACGGGCATGTGGAAAATTGTAGGTAAAGATTGCAAGCATTCCCAGCACATCGCCACCAAAATTGATAATAGCCTCGGCTGCTTTCAGGCTGCTCACGCCAGTAGAAATAAGGTCTTCAATAATTACAATTTTCTGACCTGCTTTCATGTCACCTTCAATCAGGTTTTCGAGCCCGTGATCTTTTGGTTTTGCACGAACATAGATAAATGGCAAGCCCAATTCCTGTGCTACCAGCATTCCGTGTGCAATTGCTCCGGTGGCCACACCAGCAATCACTTCAACCTGAGGATATTTTTCACGGATAATTTTGCAGAATTGTTCGCAAATAAATGTCCGTTCTTCAGGATAAGACATAATTTTGCGGTTGTCACAATAAATTGGAGCTTTCCAACCTGAAGCCCAGGTAAACGGATTGTTGGGCTGAACTTTTATGGTGTTGATGTGAAGTAGTTTCTTTGTAACTTCGATTTGAATTTGTTCGATCATGATATTTTTGTTTTAACTTTTAACGCCGACAAATGTACAAAGTTTTTTTCAATGAGTCCATCATACAAATCGACTCTGAATTTAAAAAATCATTAAATAATAACATTTCCCGATTGGTTGATACTGAAGGTTATGGTTTTGTAAATCAATTGGTTTATGATATTGAGTCGGTCAGTATCGCAAGTAATTTCTTAATTCTGCATCAGGATATTGATACGGTTTGGAATGAGTTTAAAAGTCATTTTAAATTAATTGGTGCTGCAGGTGGACTGGTTCAGAATGACGAAGGCTCGTTCCTTTTTATTAAACGACTGGGCTTTTGGGATCTTCCCAAGGGAAAAATCGAAAAAAAAGAATCGCCTGAAAATGCTGCCTTACGCGAAGTGGAGGAGGAGTGTGGTTTGTCCGGTATGGAGATCATTCGGCCACTTGATTCAACTTTCCACATTTATCGTTCACCTTATATGACGTTTCCGGAGAATCTGGTTTTAAAAGAAACCCAATGGTTTTTGATGCGCTATTCAGAAAGTGAAATTCCTGTTCCGCAGGTGGAGGAAGACATTGAGGAAGTGCGGTGGGTTGCTGCTTCGGAGTTCGCTGAGGTAATGTCGAATACATACCGAAGTTTGTACGAATTTCTGGAAAAATACCTCAACGAAAGAAGATAAGCTGGGACGAATGGTATGAAAAAGCATTGTATGTGTTTGGTTTATTGCTTATTCTGAAATTCCTTCATATAATCACTTTTGAAGATTTGCCCCAGTTGGCGATCAAGACCGTCGATTGGGTTGGGTGCCGGTGAGAGGATTAGTTTTCCGTCTTTGCCGATCAGGAACGAATTGGGGAAGGTTTTTACTTTGTATGATTCTGCAATATTGGAGTCAGTGGTTGTGAAAATTCCGGCCCAACTATTCTCATTCTTAAATCCTGAACGATCGGGGATGACATTAATAATAACCAGTTTATCCGGATAATGAGTTGAGATTTGTTTTAAAGCATCAAGATGTTGACGGCAAATGGTGTTTTTCGGATCGGTAAAGTGCAGGTAAATGTACTTGTTCGGATAGTTGGTCAGATTCACTTTTTCCCCTTCTAAATTTTTTAAAATCAATGCCGGAGGTGTCGTTCCGTTGGTCAACCAGGTGAGTTGGGTGCGAATTAATTGCGCTGTTTTTTGTTCGTAAGTACTCCATTCTGCCAATTTAACCTGATCGAGCATTTTCAGGATCGAAGCTTTCGGGAATAATTTGCTGTAATAGGCATCTTTTAGCGACTTCAGTAAAATACAATGCGATAATTCGCGGTTAAAATGCAGATTCTTTTGGAAATATTCGTCCAGTTGAGTCAATGCCGATGTGTTGATGAAGTTTTTGGTTTCGGCGGTTTGCGGATTGTTAGCCAATACGTTAAAATAGTTGGTAAACACCTGATTGAATAAGGTTGCGTAGGCCGCCAATTGATACTGAGGTTTGATTGAACTGAAATATGTTTTCATAAACTCGGCTGATTTACCCTGATTCATTGCAAAATCGAGATTGGCTTTTCGGAACAGTTTATGCGACTCTAGAAAAGGAGATTTTGAGTTCGGAAATTCGCGATCAAGAGTTTTTTTCACTGTGTCGACCAACGATTTGGAGTGATTAAGGAAAATCTGATCAAAATATTTGTTTTCGTTGCTTGCATAGGCCAGCTCAAACTGCTGGATTTGAACATTCAGTTCGTCTTTTGCCGGATTGACTATTCCAAGCCAAACCGGTTCTGATTTCGCAAATGGATTGCGCTTTTGCGATTCGGTTAATGTGCGTTTGGGTGGCAGTAAAATTTCGTAATTCTTTCCGGATTCCAGATAAATCATACCATGATAACCATCGAAATCGGCAAAGCAAAGTGTCGTTTCAGTGAGTTCAAATTCAAGGCTAAATGCACCGTCAGAATTTATCCGGAAAGTACCGAGTTTTACTTTTTCTTCGGAAATAAAATCGCGAAGTGTATTCAGTTCGATAGCATTTTGGGCATATTCAGGAGCTTTCCCTGTAATTTTTGTCATGGCCGACCATGCCTTTTCATTCAGGAATAAGCACAGAACAATAAGCGTTGAAAAGAGTATTTTGGTAGTCACAATATTCAATCAGATGTTGATTTATTTAACGAAGAACTTCTGAATTTATTCTTCAATTTTGAATTCGGCCATATTTAGTGCGGCTGGTAAAAAGATGCTTGCATCGCCGCCGTGTAGAATTATGTCACGGACAATGGTCGAATTAATTGGCGTGTGCTCGGGCATGGTTAACAGAAAAACCGACTCGATTTGCGGGTGCATCATTTTATTGACCTGTGCAATGGCCCGCTCGAATTCGAAATCGGCAGAAGTGCGCAAACCCCTAAGGATGTATTTGGCATTCACCTTTTTGCAGAAGTCAACTGTTAGTCCTTCATGACATTCAACGGTCACTTTGGGTTCATTTTTGAAAATTTCGTTGATCCATATTTCTCTTTTTTCAACGGAAAAAAAAGACCTTTTATTCGAATTGTTCCCAATCATGATGATGATTTTGTCGAACAAGGGTATGGCACGATTCACAATGCTTTCGTGTCCAACAGTAAATGGATCAAATGATCCCGGAAAGATGGCAATTCGCTGCATGTTTCTGTTTTTATTGAAAATTTAAGTCGTAAATATAGTGCTTAATTTTGCTGCTTAGTATGTGTTAAAACAAAGATCAAAATTAAGGCGCATGTAGCAATAAAAGCACTGATAATAAGTTGGTTTGGCTTACTGCTTTGAAAGAAGGAAGTTTTTTCGATGGTACTCCAGAACTGTATACTGACCAAAACCAATGCATTGTTAATGGCATGGCCGATGATGCACAAATAAATGTTTCGGGTACGAAGCATCAGGATTCCCAATACAAGTCCAAGAATAAACGTTGCCGGAAACTGCCAGGGATTGAGATGGAAAAGCGCAAACAGAAGCGCTGAAACAAATACTGCCGTGAACTTCGAATAATTCCGCATCAGTCCATGCATAATCACCCCTCTGAAAATCATTTCTTCGATGACCGGAGCCATAATGACTACCTTCAAAATAGCGCCGTAAATTCCGTAGTCACTTTCAAATATTTTATTGAATAATTCCCAGAACCATGCCGGCGGAGGGAGAACTTTATCGAGGGCAATATTTACTTCTCCAATCAGGTTTTGAGCCGACCACAGAAAGAAAAGAATTGGAATCAGTACCAAAATGTTGAACTTTTTTGCCGGGAAAAGCTCCCTGAGCGGCACTCCGGCCCTGCGGTAGGCATAGTAAAAGATGAAAACGTTAGAACCGACACCCAGCAGGATTTTCTTTATCGGATTGGATAAATAATCCGTTCCATTGTAATAGTCGAGCAAGGCCAGCGGAAAATCAACAAGGGTTTGGATGAAGGTGTACAGCACAATCAGATGGATTGCACCAAGTATCGTAGGATAATGTTTATTTTGAAGTTCGTTCACGCTGTTCATAGTTTGAGAAGTCTAATATAGGCTACTTTTTCGGAATAAAAAACTCACACCTGCTAATTCGGACACTCAGGTATTAATTTGATTTTTCGTTGCAAAATTCATTTTTTAACTGATCGGCCATCCAATCCGAAAGCAATTCGGAACCTTTGTCGTTTAAATGACTGGCATCCATCCAATTCGAAACATCGCTGAATATCAGTTGAGGTGGAATAAGTACCGGTGCCATGTTTTTATAATGGAATTCGTATTTTGGATTTTTAAGCTTCGATCCATACTCGGGCAGATAAACAAAAATGAATGGTATTTTTTTCGCTTCAACCATGCGGATCATTTTATCCAGATAGGCAAACGGATATTTTACTTTTGTCTCCTCAACGAATTCAATGGTAGTTCGGTTGAGCCTTTTTCCCCAGGCCTTTTCATTTTCGGTCAGTTCGTCCCGAGTCACCATACGGTCACTGGCGCCATATCCATATAACTCTGAAACTGGTTCCGGATATTTTTCCCGGAATACAAATCGGGCTTTAAAATATTCCAGACGGGCTGACGCTCCATGAAAGAGATCGGCCAAATAATCACGGTTGAATGGTGTGGGCGTCTGCAATAAATCCCGGGTATCGGCCAAATATGGAAAAATATCATGGCTATTCTTTTCTTCGTCTTCATGCACTTCAAACACAACGAGTCCGGGGGATTTTTTATCGATCAGCATTTTCAAAAGGATGTATTCCAGGTTTCTTCCATACCTGCAATATCCAAGATTTGTAACCCGATCGTTTGAGCCAATCAGTTCTTCTATCTTTTTATCCTGAAAGGCGTGTATGGTATGCGACGAACCAATAAATGCAATGTCGATAGGCGTTGGGTTGTGATTGATACGATCGTAAATCCATGCTCCGTGATTGTAACAATCATTCTCAATGTAGTGGTAAGCGAATTCTCCTGAATAAGGTGCCAGATACAGTCCAATTAACGGGATTGTCAGAAGACTAAAAAACAGGGCTATTTTCAGGAGAATTGACTTCATCGGTTAAAATTGAAAATAGATAAATTGTGGTGCGGCATTTAAAACGCCGAAAATCAGAATTGCAAATGTTAGTACCAAATAAACCGTCCATCTGAAGAAAGTTCTACGCTTAACAATCAAGCTGTTGAAATTATCCTGATGAATCAGTGTTTCAAGGATTATAAATAACGGAAAGCTTGCCAGAATTGAAATGGTAAACGTTCTGAATTCGTTATTTCCGGAGTAAAGCTGAAACAATTGTGGTAGAAAATCGAAATTCAGGCTTTTGAAACTGAAGATAATTTGCAAACTCTGTTCAATGGTATTGGCACGGAAGAACACCCAGGTCAGATTCACAATCACAAATGTAAGGATGAGACCGATCCATGATAAGTTTTTGGGTATGGGCACAAACTTCGAAATATAGTGTTCGCAAACTAAGAATAAACCATGCAGAAACCCCCAGACAACAAAGGTTAGCGAGGCTCCATGCCATAATCCGGATATGGTAAAGGTGAGCAGAATATTGGATACCCACCGGCTTTGTGAAACCTGATTTCCACCCAGCGGAATGTACACGTAATCGCGAAACCATGTGGACAATGAGATGTGCCAGCGCCGCCAGAAATCCCTGAAACTTCGGGACAGATAAGGCGTTTTGAAGTTTTGCATCAGGTCGAAACCCAACAGTCTGGCCGAACCGATGGCAATGTCGGAATAACCTGAGAAGTCGCAATAAATCTGAAATCCAAACATGAAGGTGGCTATCAATAAAACCGTTCCACTATATTTCTCCGGAGAATCGTAAATGTGATTCACAAAATAGGCTAACCGGTCGGCGATGACCATTTTTTTAAACAAACCATAAAGAATAAACCTAAATCCTGAAACCAGATGATCGCGTCTGAAGGTTCTCGCTTTCAGGAATTGAGGCAACAAGTCGGATGCCCTTTCGATGGGACCAGCCACCAGCTGCGGAAAGAATGAAACAAATGTCATGAATGACACGAAATCGTTGGTAGGTTTTAGTTTATCGCGATAAATATCAATTGAATAACTTAGCGACTGAAAGGTGTAAAAACTGATTCCAACAGGTAGGATGATATGCAGGGTTCTGAGGTTTGGCTGAAAGCCGAATTGAACGATTAATTCGGAAAAAGAGTCCACGAAAAAGTTGTAGTACTTGAAAAATCCCAACATTCCGAGATTTAACACCATGCACAAGGCAAGTAAAATCCGCTTTTTCTGCTTGTCCGATTGTTTGAAAATAGCTCTTCCCAGAAAAAAATCGACTGAAGAACTGATGAAAATGAGAATCAAAAAGCGAACATCCCACCATCCGTAGAAGCAATAACTTGCAGCGAATAACATGATGTTTTGCAATCTGAAGTTCTTTTTCAGAACCGACCAGTAGATCGAAAATACCAGTATAATGTAGAAAAAGTACGTGATAGAGTTGAAAAGCATTGAATAGCTGGATGTTGTTCGAGCGAAAATAAAGTATTTGTTTCGTTCAATATTAAAAAGTACCCGGAATATTTTTAAACAATATGGTGTTGAAATTTAATTAAAAAACTTCTCAAACTATTTGATTTTCTAAAATAAATGTACTTATTTTGCGGACTGTTTGAAAAATGTGTGATTCTGATTAAAAAATAAGACAATGTCAAGAGTTTGTCAAGTAACCGGAAAAAAAGTAATGGTGGGAAATAACGTTTCCCATTCAAAACGTAGAACAAAACGGAAGTTTCTTCCTAACCTGTTCAAAAAGAAGTTCTATCTTCCAGAAGAAGATCGTTGGATTTCGTTAACTGTTTCAGCTAACGGCATTCGTACCATCAACAAAAACGGATTGAACGCCGCATTGAAAAGTGCAAAAGAACAAGGTTTTTTATCAACTATTTAATGCTTTAAGAGATGGCTAAGAAAGGTAATAGAATTCAGGTAATCATGGAATGTACCGAACAAAAGACAAGTGGGGTTCCCGGAACTTCGAGGTACATCACCACCAAAAACAGGAAGAATACTCCTGAACGTTTGGAAAAAAAGAAATACAACTCTAACTTAAAGCGAGTTACTGTACACCGCGAAATTAAATAACAAATAGTATGGCAAAGAAAGTAGTTGCTTCGTTACAAAAGGGTGCCGGTAAAGGTTATGCCAAAGTAGTAAAAATGGTAAAATCAGAGAAAACCGGTGCATATACATTTCAGGAAGAGATTGTTCCGAATGATAATGTTAAGGAATATTTCCAGAAATAGATCCAAATTTCTCTATAGAAAAAAGCTTTCATCATTGGTGAAGGCTTTTTTTATTAAATCGTACATGTTACTGAATATATGATCGTTAAATCGAGCAAATATGGGTCTTTTCGGAATTTTTAACAGCAAGAAAAAAGAGAGTCTTGATCAGGGGCTGGCTAAAACAAAAGAAAGTGTTTTTGCAAAGATTGGTCGTGCAATCATTGGGAAGTCGAAGGTTGACGACGAAGTGTTGGATAATCTGGAAGAGATTCTGATTTCAGCCGATGTCGGTGTTGATACCACGCTCAAGATTATCGAACGCATCGAAAAACGTGTTGCGGAAGATAAATACATGGGTACTGCGGAATTGAATTCCATGCTGAAGGAAGAAATTACCAGCTTGCTTGAAGAAAATAACAGTAACGATATTGCCGATTTCGATCTGCCGGTTAGCGACGATCCTTATGTGATTATGGTGGTGGGTGTGAACGGAGTAGGAAAAACAACAACCATCGGAAAATTGGCCTATCAATTCAGATCGGCTGGTAAAAAAGTGGTTTTAGGAGCTGCAGATACTTTTCGGGCTGCTGCCATCGATCAGTTGCAAATTTGGGCCGACCGCGTTCAGGTTCCGCTCGTAAAACAAGTCATGGGTTCCGACCCTGCTTCGGTGGCATACGATGCGCTGGCATCGGCAAAAGCTCAGAAGGCCGATGTGGTAATTATAGATACTGCAGGTCGTTTGCACAATAAAATCAACCTGATGAACGAGTTGAGCAAAATAAAGACAGTCATGAAAAAAGTGATTCCCAATGCTCCGCACGAAGTTTTGTTGGTGCTCGATGGTTCAACCGGACAAAATGCCTTTGAACAGGCGAAACAATTTACACTGGCGACCGAAGTGACT
>Ga0136636_10000970_pt1 | contig 16095 bp, 17 predicted proteins | sample AntDrymUQ8522106_2_FD_104653 | JGI IMG/M metagenome (GOLD analysis project Ga0136636, IMG submission 104653) | Polar desert sand microbial communities from Dry Valleys, Antarctica - metaG UQ852 (21.06) | ecosystem: Environmental > Terrestrial > Soil > Desert | place: Antarctica: Dry Valley... | reverse complement strand
TATTAAAAAGCCAACTTAATAAAGTTGGCTTTTTAATAAAAGATGTTTTAATGATTTGTAGTTTTCAATTTGCTTTTAAAAACTTTCTCAAATTTTTCTAGTTTGGGTCTTATTACAAACTGGCAATATCCCTGGCTACTGTTGTTGTTATAATAATTTTGATGGTAATCTTCTGCCGGATAAAACTTTACGAAAGGTTCTAAAGTTGTTACAATTGGATTTAACCATGCGCCACTTTTGTTTAATGCTGTTTTATACTTTTCTGTGCTGTTTTTTTGTTGTTGGTTGTGATAAAAAACCACACTTCTATACTGTGTGCCAATATCATTTCCTTGCCTGTTAAGTGTTGTAGGGTCATGTGTTTGCCAAAATGCTTCCAGTAATTCATCAAAACTAATCTTAGTAGTGTCGTAAATTATATTAAGGCATTCTGCATGTCCGGTAGTGCCGCTGCAAACTTGTTTATAATCAGGGTTATCAATAAAACCTCCACTATAACCACTTGTAACTTTTACTACACCCTTTAATTGCTGAAATATAGCTTCTGTACACCAAAAACATCCAGTACCAAAAGTGGCTGTATCAATGTTACCATTTGTTGTTATCTCATTATTCGTCATATTGTTAACATTTGCAGTAGATTTTTTTTCGGCACACGAAAAAATTGAGAATAATGTAGAAAATATCAATAAGAATGATTTCATATTTTATTTTTAGATTAGCTACGCAAAATTAATTAGCTTAGTTTTAAAACAAGTTTATCAAGCAAATGTTTAACATTTTACCTGTTATAAAATTATCGTATTTGCCAATCTGTAAAATTGTATGCGTATTTTTTGCTCTTTCATTTTTTTCCTGCAAATCCCCCACTACCATGTCATCTTTATCTCATTATGCCTTTAGGCTAAAGCCGGGTCAATTATTAAAAGAAGAAATTCAGAAAATTGTTGATGATAAACATATTAAGGCGGGTTGGATAAGCACTTGTGTTGGTAGCCTTACAGAGTATAATGTACGTTTTGCAAATCAGCCAGGTGAATCAAAAGCTACTGGTCACTTTGAAATTGTAAGTCTTACAGGTACTGTTTCTGTCAATGGCTCTCACCTCCATATTGCAGTAAGTGATAGTACTGGCAAAACTATTGGTGGTCATTTATTAGATAGCAATATTATTTATACTACTGCCGAGATAGTTATTTTATATACTGGTACTATAGAATTTAAAAGAGAAAAAGATGGTACAACAGATTGGGAAGAGCTGCAGGTAACAAAAAATGACAGTACGCCTTTGTAAATTTGTTTTTCCTTTTATAGCATAATTTTATTAACTGCAAAATCTGGGTTAGATGAATTTCTTTGGTATTCTTTTTTAGATAGCTTTAACATTCTGCAATTGACAATTTTTATGCTAAATTTTTACCTCAATCAAATGTAGTTAACTTGGATAAAATTATTTATTCCACTATTAATGTAATGCAGCGTAATGATTAAAAAATAAGGCTTGTTTATTGCAATGAAAGTTCAATATTATTTTCTGAAAATATCATATTTTGGTTTACGAAGCATAATGCCAATTAGTCATTGGTAAATTAGAAAATTTATAAAAAATTGCCTGGGATAATGCAATTGGTTATTTAAATTTATACTTGTATTTATGAAAAAATTCCTTTTTTTATCTATTCCTTTATTTTTAATTTTTTTAGTCAGTATTCTTTTTTCTTGTAATAATGCACCAAAACCGGCAGAAGAAGTAATAGTTGAAAATCCAGATAAATTAGATGAACAAACAAGTAAGGAAATTCACCAAATTTTGGAGTATGCTGTGCAGAACAAAGGTAAAGTTGACGATAGTACTTTTTTACAATTGCCTATTTTGGTAAATTCTTTTTATAAAACAAATTCCTATAAAAATGTTTGGTGTAAAAATGGTACATGGCAACCAATTGCAGACTCATTGTTGTTATTTATTCAAAATGCTGCATTGCATGGTTTATTTTCTAAAGATTACAACATTGAAAAATTATTACTAATACAAAAGAAATTAGCAACGGACTCTATTCAGAATAAAAATGCAATTTTATGGTCAAAAGCAGATTTGTTAATGACTGATGCCAGCATTCTTGTTATTAATCATCTAAAATATGGCAGGCTTTTATCTGATACAATTGCAGCTATCGATATTGAAAGTGTTAAAGGCAATTTTCTTATTTCTCATTTAAAATCTTTATTGGTAAGCACTGCATTTAATTTAACTTTAAGTAAAGCAGAACCTGCAATTAAAGGCTATTGGGAGTTAAAAAATGCAATAAAAAAATTTGTAGATAGTATGGACACCAGGAAGTACACTTATTTGGTTTATCCTTTTAAAAAAAATAATCCTAAAGACTCAATACTTTTTATAAATAAATTTCAAAAAAGGCTGATTGAAAGTAATTTTATTGAAGTCACTGATGAATTACCTGATTCATTAAAGCTGGTTGCTGCAATCAAAAAATTTCAACGTAAACAAGGTGTTAAGCAAGATGGTTTAATTACAGCTAAATTAATTTCAGCAATTAACACTAATGATGTAGAGCGATTTAAACGTATTGCAATCACGCTTGATCGGTATAAATTGCTACCAGATACCATGCCTGAAAATTACGTTTGGGTTAATTTACCAGCGTTTTATTTACAATTGTGGAATCATGATACAGTTGTTTTTATATCTAAAATTATTTGTGGCAAACCAGAAACCCGTACACCGTTGTTGTATAGTAATATTACCAATATGGTTACTTATCCAACCTGGACGGTACCATCAAGCATTATTGAAAAGCAATATTTGCCTAAGTTACATACCAATCCAAATTATTTATCTAAAATCGGTTTAAAGTTGGTAGATAATCGTGGTGATTTTGTTGATCCATTAAAAGTAAAATGGTCAAAATACAAAAAAGGTATTCCTTTCCAAATTGTACAAAATAGCGGAGATGATAACGCACTGGGAGTAATAAAATTTAATTTTAAAAATCCCTATTCAGTCTATCTCCACGATACCAATCAACGTTATTTGTTTAAAAATTCATCAAGGGCACTTAGTCATGGCTGTGTAAGAGTACAGGATTGGGATAAGCTTGCTTTTTTCATTGCAAAAAATGATAGCTTACATGCAGAGGTTGGCGAGACTCTTCAATATACAACAGATTCTATTAAAAGATGGATTGCTGTAAAGAAGCATAAGTGGATTGGAGTAAGGAATCAAATTCCGCTTTTTATTACTTACTTTGGTTGTGAGGGAAAAGATGGCTCAATAAAATTTTATAAAGATATTTACGTTGAAGATAAGTTGATGAGGGAAAAATATTTCACTGTAAATTAAAATTGCTATATGAAACAGAATAAAAATGACTTATTTAAAGGTTTACCATATGTATTTTCATTTTTTCTGTTATTTTTTATTTCGTCCTTTTCTTATTGTATTGCTCAAAGTGGGATTGCTGCCAAAAAGGTAGGTACTAAAAATGCTGGCAAAAGAATATTTTACGGTCAGGCGAGCTTTTACTCAAATAAATTTAATGGCAGACTTACTGCAAATGGAGAAATTTTTAATCAAAAAAAAATGACTTGTGCATGTAATGTTTTGCCAATTGGCAGTTGGATAAAAGTAACCAATCTGCGTAATGGAAAATTTGCATTTGTAAAAGTGAATGACAGGTTGCACCCCAATATGAAGAGGGTAGTAGATTTAACTCGTGCTGGTGCTCAAAAATTAGGATTTGTATCTGCTGGTCTTACTAGAGTAAGAGTTGATTTTATAGGTAAAACAAAGCCTATATAATTTTATATGGCAGTAAATTTAGTTGTAAAAAAAGTAGCTTTTTATATAGAAAAATATTAGCCATTAGCTTTTAATCTGCAGTAGTTTCATTTGTTGTACGTCATATTTGTGAAAGATTCCAAATTTCATCATGCATTAAAATAAATGGAGAGAAATATAATTGCTCGCACTATTATAATTTTGACTTTTATTGGATTTATATTTTGTGCTATATTTTTGTGCTTTATTCCTAAAAAACTTTATAAAGTTGGAGGGAAGTATCCGAGAATTGAAATAGTTTTAAGTGAAAAACCCTATTTCCATTACATTGGCCTGAACCAGCCCTTTTATTATAATTTAGAAACTAAAAATTATCCAAACTCTTTTCGTATTGCTGACTTTGTTTTAGACTTAACGCAGGCGAACGATTCTATTTCAACGGCTATAAAAAAATTAAATAGAGGTGACACTATCATAATTGCAATTGATTCTTTATCATTTCACCAACTTAATAGAAATTCAGATAATATAGAAATTTTAGGATTAGCTTTTAAAAATAATGTAATCATTGACACAGACAAAATCGAAAAATATCAAACAAAAAGTAATGCGGACAAGAACTTTACATTTATTGTTATTGGGATAATTTTCTTTTTTATTGTTAGAAGACACATAAATTCTAATAGAAAAAGTGAAAATAATGCGAAGCCATAACATTGGATTTGGCAATATTTGGGAAGGAGGTTGTAATCTTCATCTTCATCAACATGGCAGCATTTATTCGGGTAGGATAAATATCACAGGGCATTTGTAGCTTATTGTGTACAACTTTTTTCAATTGGAAGCGGTTATCTGCAGAACGTTTTTAAGTCTGCTAATATCGCCAGACACTGTTAGTCGAGGGTAAAAAAAAATCCTTCTAATGAAGGATTTAATTTTGTATTGATACTTATTTATTTTAATAATCTTTATTATAGCCGCTTCCACCACCACTTCTATTTCCACCGCTTCCACCACCATATCCACCACCACCACCTCTACTGCCACCGCCACCGCCGTAGCCACCGCTTCCGCCACTTCCACCACCGTAGCCACCTCCACCACTTTTCTTATAGCCGCCGCCACCGCCGCCACTATTTCCACCACCGCCACCAAATGTACGTTTTTTAAATCCCGAACCTTCCGGGCGTGGTTGAGATTCGTTTACGATTAATTTGCGACCTTGTATTTCGCTTTCGTTCAAGTTTGAGATAGCAGTTTTGGCCGCTTCGTCATCTTCCATTTCAACAAAACCGAAACCTTTACTACGGCCATTCATTTTGTCTTTTAGAATTTTTGCACTTGTTACGCTGCCATATTCAGTAAATAGAGCGCTTAAATCTTCGTCGGTCATGTTCCAACTAAGGTTACCTACATAAATGTTCATTGTAAATCTTTTTTAATTAATTAAAACCCATTTTGAATTAGTTGGTACAATGAACTGTCTATGGGGCATCTTTCGAGAAACATATCAGCTAACGACGAAGTACTAAAAACAATAAGGCATTACAAATGTAGGGATTTATTTAAGAAAACAAAATATTGAAGAAAAAACTTCAATTTATTTACTTTCTGTTATCTAAATCCGGATTTTTTTATTTCTAATGATAAACAGCTTTGCACTTCTACAAATCCTGCAACTGAAAACTTCTTCAACCATACGAAAGTGAAAACCTCTTTTAGCAAAAAAATTATTTGTACCCTTGTTTATTTTGTATAAGAACTATTTGGGACGAAGTAAACTCAAGTTTTGCAGTTGATAATCTTTTACCGTTTTCAACTGCTAATTAACCTGAAACATCTAAATATTTTTGGTGTTTTAAAACTGTTTATATTCTCTTTTATTAAATAAAAATCTTAAATATATATTTACTTTATACAGTATGGTTTCTAAAACTTATCCTGCTATTTCAACCTCAAAATCTGCATTAAAATTAATTTTAAAAAAAAGCCACCTCAATTTGAGGCGGCTTTTTAAAATGTTGTCTTTAAAATTATTCTCCAATTACTTCAAACTCAACCTCAGTGTCGTTTCCGTTACCAAAATCAATTTTTGCTTTAAATGTTCCTAATTCTTTTACTTCATCTAGTATTGTAATTCGACGGCGATCAATTTCGTAGCCTTTTTGTTCTCTGATTGCACTTGCAATTTGTACAGAAGTAACACTACCGAAAATTTTACCACTTGTGCCAGTTTTTGCACCAATTTTTAATGCGCCAGCTTGTAATGTTGCAATTACACTATTAATTTCAGCTAATAATTTAGCTTCTTTTTTAGCTTGTTGTTTCATTTTTTCTTCTAATTTTTTCAAATTAGAAGGGTTAGCTTCTACAGCAAATTTTTGTGGTATTAAATAATTACGACCGTAACCATTTTTAACTGTTACCAACTCATTGGCTCCGCCAAGATTGTTAACATCTTTAATAAGTATTACCTGCATCTTAATTGCATTTTTACCCAATCAATCTTTTGAAGGACTTTCTCCCAAAAACCAGGGATTAGGGTGGTGAAAAAAAATTATTTCAATAAATCTGTTACGTAAGGTAAAATAGCCATTTGACGGCCTTTTTTTACTGCTGCACCTACTTTACGTTGAAACTTTAATGAGTTTCCTGTAAGGCGACGTGGCAATAATCTTCCTTGTTCGTTTAAAAACTTTTTCAAAAAATCTGCATCTTTATAATCAATATAATGGATGCCCATTTTTTTAAAGCGGCAATATTTTTTTGGCCGTTTTTCAGCTTTAATAGCTGTAAGATACTTGATCTCGTTTGCTTTTGCCATGATTATGCCTCCGCTTTTTTGGTTGAAGAATGTACGCCACCTTTCTTTTTGTTGTTGTACTGAACGGCGTATTTGTCGAGTACTGTAAACATGTGACGCATTACTGACTCGTCACGTAAAAGTTGAATTTTCAACTTTTCATTGAAGCTGGTTGGCGCTGTGTATTCCATTACCCAATAAAGACCGGTAGTCTTTTTGGCAATAGGATAGGCCAGTGATTTTAGTCCCCAGGGATTGGTGTGCGTAACTTCGCCGCCGTTGTCTGTAACTAACGTAGCGAATTTGTTCTGAGCGGTTTTATATTCCTCTTCAGACAGCACAGGGGTAAAAATCACCATCAATTCGTAGTTGCTCATTTCCCTGATGTTTTTTGTTTGCCTTTTGGCAAACTGGTTTTAAAAAATTGTTTATTCCAAAACCAATTTAGATTTTGGGCTGCAAAAGTAAGGGTTTTCATTTGTATTTATAACATAAACTATCAGTTAATTTCTTATAGATTGGCAAGTATTTAACTAGAAGTTTTATTGATTGTAATAACTTTTTATTTACTGCCCGTACTTTTTTTAAGGGAGCTAAAGTACCGCCTTACATCCGGATTTTGCAGTTGAAAATCTATTAACAGCTTTTAACAGATGCACAGTTAGGCACTAAAGTATATTTTTTGACCGTAGTTTAGTTCACTGTTTTTTAGATAAAAAATTACATTGAAACGGTTATCTGTATTGCATTTGAATAGGTCTTTACCCTTTCAATTTCTACATCCGGGTTAAAATACTTTATAATTTCTTTAATTTTGTACCTAATTTTTATTAATGCAAAAGAACGAAAGGATTGTTTTAATTCTATTAGCAGCTCTTAATTTTACCCATATAATTGACTTTATGATTATGATGCCGTTAGGTAATCATCTAATTACTTATTTTAATATATCTGGCCAGAAATTTAGTATTATTTTAGCAGCTTATTCAATTAGTGCTTTTGTATCTAGTTTTACTGCATCTTTTTTTGTAGATAATTTTGATAGAAAGAAGGTGCTGCTTTTTGGCTATTCGGGTTTTTTGATTGGTACTTTACTATGTGGTTTGGCACCCTCTGCAGATTTGTTGCTACTTGCAAGAATTGTTGCTGGTTTGTTTGGCGGTTTAATTGGGGCACAGGTAATGTCTATTGTTGCTGATATTTTTCCCTATGAAAGGCGAGGTGCAGCAATGGGATACCTAATGACAGCTTTTTCTGTAGCATCAATTGTTGGAGTTCCTTTTGGTCTTTTTTTGGCAGATATGTTTAGTTGGCATGCACCCTTTTTATTGGTAGCAATTTTGGGTGTTGTATTGGTTCCATTTCTTTGGCGTTACATTCCGTCTATGACAGATCATTTGGAAAATAAAACTAACAGCAACACAAAATCGCCTTTTGATACATTTAAAAATATTTTCACTCAAAAAAATCAAGTTAATGGTTTACTCCTGTCTGCTTTTTTAATGTTAGGGCATTTTCTGATTATTCCTTTTATTACGCCTTACATGGAATTTAATGTTGGTTTTGAACGAAGCCAGATTAAATACATTTATGTTGTAGGGGGCTTAGTAACATTATTTACTGCACCATTAGTTGGCAAGTATGCAGATAAATATGGCAAACTAAAGATTTTTACTATTTCGGCAATTTTGTCTTTAATTCCTATATTATTCATAACTAATATGCCAATTATTCCATTTTATTATGTTTTAATTGTAACTGGCTTTTGGTTTATAGTAGCAAATGGTAGAAATATTGCGGCCTCAACTATGGTGAGTAATGTTGTGCTTACAGAAAACCGGGGCAGTTTTATGAGTATTAACTCGGCAATACAACAGTTATTTACCGGAATAGCCTCCATTATAGCAGGGCTTATTGTAGTAACTAAAAAGCCAAATCCTCAATTATTACACTATTCTTATGTAGGCTACCTTAGTTTAATTTTAATAGTTTGCTGTATTTTTTTGGCAAAACGCCTTAAAACTTCTGGCGGTTAGTTTAAACCGGATTTTGCAGTTTAAATATTTACATCATTAAACTGTTTAAAATAAGGGGTTTTCAGAACGTTTTTTCAACCTCAAATAATATACTATCCAATCAGCAAAAAAATAACCTGAAACCTTTGTTTTTATTGAACTGTATCATTTTATAACAATTTCAACCTCAAAATCCAGGTTTCAATAGGTATGCTTTTATTTTAGAAAGCATTTGAAACTATAATGGTAAGTAGTTAAGTTTTTTGATGAAATAGTGTTTTCTTTTAAGTTAAAAAATACTTTAAAATATTTAGCCTGTATCATTTAAAAGCTGTAATAGATTTTTAATTATTCCGAATCGGTTAATAGTTATACTTACTAAGCCCATGTTACATCACCTGTATTTATGGAAGCAATAAATTCGCCTGCTATACCTTCGCCTTTACTTATCATTTGCTGCATTTCAACCGGATCAAAACTTAAACCGCCAGGGCCACCGCCCAGGGGTGCCTTTGGTTGAAATTGGTATAATTTTAAAGGCTTTTTACTTTCGTAAGGTGTTTGTAAACCACTAATTGAAAAATAGTTATTTATATCAATTTCTGCAACGCCATTGCTCATCATTTTCTTTTTTACAGCATCAATATACTGTAGTGCTTCATTAAATTGCTGTGGTATTATCAAATCATTTTTACCAACATCATCCGTAAAAATATCAATGGTTTTCTGCAAAATTGAAAATAGATTTTTATATTCAATGTCTTCAACTTCCACCTCAGCGCTTGATAAAAGTATAGTGAATATCTCCGTTGCCCCATTATCTATTGCCATTTGAATACCTGCATACTCTCTTACGCCTCCATCTACATATTGAAAATTTGGATTAGGGCTGCCAGGCACATGCAAGTTTATTTTTATTGGCTGCATAAAAACAGGCTGACAGGCAGAAGCCATAATGGCTTTACGAAACTGATTTGCATTTACTATTGTTTCTATTTGATAATGCGCTGGTGTTGCCGGTGTTTTATCTGTTGTAAATACAACCATTTGGCCCGTTTGAAGGCAGGTAGTAGTAATATATATTTTTTTACCGTTTGCTACTACTTTATTGTAGCGTTCATCTGTATAGTTTTCTACTATTTGTTGCCATAAAGGCGATGCATCAAAAATACTTGTGCTATTTATACGGTCGCCAAGCCGATTTTCTAATACTACGTTTTCAGTTTTTTGCGTAGTATATAACTTTTCCACCATCCCCATTTCGCCTAATGCAACCAAAGGCGCCATTAAAGCTCCTGTACTTGTACCTACAAACATATCAAAGTTAAGACCCGGATATTCTGCAAATAATCTTTTTAATATTCCAACGGCAAATGCCCCTTTGCATCCACCCCCGCTTATTACTAATGCTCTGCTCATAAACGTATTTTTTATTGGTTAAATATTTCGATTGTTTTTTTAACAGAGCTAATTCGTATGCCTATGGAGTTTTGAACCCACCAGGTATTTAGGTTGTAATCTCTATGAAATGATAAGCCAATTACAATTTTATTGGCAATATCTGCATTAATACCGCCGCCTATAAGTTTTTCTCTGTTTGTGCCCCAAAGGTGATCAACGTTTAAATTTATATTACCTAAACTGCCAAATGGGGCAGCTTTAAATGTTTTTATTTTATATGAAAATGTAGGCCCAAAAGCTGCGCTTATTTTTTTATTGGTGTAGTAAAAATCTGTAATTACACCTGCCCTTATTTTTTGAGGTACAATGGTGTATTGTGGTACAAATTGTAGGCCACCCGTATAAAGTTCAGGCAAATTGCTAAAGTTGGTAACTAAACCATTGTGTAGCTTTAGGTGCATGATGAATTCTTTTGGAAATTCAGTGTCTCTTTTGTTTTGTGCCTTTAATTGAATACAAACAAGGCACAATAGTAATGTGTGGGTTATTACTTTCATGTTTAATTTTTGTTTGTATAAATGTAAAAACTAAAAACTCTTTTTGCAATAGGCAGCAAAAAATAAATAAAAAATAATAGGGTGCTAAATTGGTAGATAAGGTTTTATATAAAATATGCAGTTACCGGGTACAATTATTTAAAAATAACTGTACCGAGCTGTTTAGTTAATTCTATCTCCATTTGCTTAATATGCTGGTGTATTTGAAGTAGTACAATTTGTTCTTCCATTGTGTGATTATCTTCCATGCTGCGTTGATTTTCAATCATCATTCTTTTTATTTTCCTTAGCTTTAAGTAGTTTAAAGTTGAAAATACTTCTTCTCTGTATAAATCATCTCTGGTATCTATTTTGCCTTCAAAAATCTCTTTCCAATTATGGCTTATTTCACAATTATAGTCCATCACATTAACTACAAGCTTGCTCATATCTACATCTTCGTGGTATAAAAATGATTTAGAAGTAGGCTCTAAACCTGCATCGTACAAGGCTTTGTATGTTTTTAAAACTGTTACCAATTGTTTATTGTTTATCATTTCCTCCAATTCATTGGTCTCAATTTCTGCAAAAATATGATCGGCAACCCGTTGAGTTTCATTCCACTCTTTTAAACCAAATTCGAGCAAACTTCTTACCATTGCCTGCTCAGTTTGTTCATCCCGGTTTAGTAAAAGCGCAGCATCATCCTCCATTTCTGCCGCAGGCCTTTGCAGGTTATTTTCCGCATTAACATCAACTTTAGATACTTTACTTTCTTCTTTACTAATACGGTCTCTTATAAATTTATTAACAAGTGCAAGCAATCCACTTTCTTCAATCTTTAATACCTGTGCACTTTGTTTTATATAATCTTGTTGTTTGGTAAAATCCTCTGTTTTGTTAATTTTACTTATCGTTTCTGCTATCTGATTTACAAGTGCTGCTTTTTTTACACTGTCATTTCCGGCATCTTTAAGTGATACATTGAGCTGAAAAAGAATAAAATCCTTTTTGTTATCTGCTATAAATTGGGTAAAAGCCGCCGCTCCCACTTTATTTACATAACTATCAGGGTCTTCTTTATCAGGAATTAATACCAACTTTACGTTCAGGCTTTCTTCAAGTGCCATATCCATGCCCCGTAAAGCAGCTTTTATACCGGCACCATCCCCATCATAAATAATAGTAAGGTTATTGGTGTATTTCTTTACAAGCCTCAACTGATCTGCTGTTAAGGAAGTTCCACCACTAGCCACAACATTTTCAATACCAGCCTGGTGCAGCGATACTACATCTGTATAACCTTCTACAAGCAAGCATTCATCAGCCTTGTCAATTGCCTGCCTGGCAAAATAACTTCCATATAAAATTTTACTTTTTAAATAAATATCATTTTCCGGTGTATTGATATATTTGGGAGCCTTATCGTTTGTTTTTAAAATACGGGCACCAAAGCCAAGTATTTTCCCACTTTGGTTGTGAATGGGGAAAATAATTCTTCCCCGATAATTGTCAGCCGGCCGTTCATCTCTGAGGGTAACCAGCCCGCTTTTTTGTAAAAGATCTATATTAAACTGTGCATTTATGGCTGCTTGTGCAAAACTGTCTCTAGCCTCTGGATTAAAACCAATCTGAAATTTCTTGATAATATCTTCCCTAAATCCTCTTTCTTTCAGGTAACTAAAACCCACATCTCTGCCTTGCTCGGAATTAAAAAGATAATCTGAGAAAAACTTTTGCGCAAAACTGTTGATGATGTAAAGGCTGTCTGCCTGCAGTTGAAGTTGCTTTTGCTCAGGAGTAGTTTCTGTTTCTTCAATAGCTACATTATACTTATTGGCAAGCCATTTTAAGGCCTCTACGTAGCTGTATTTTTCCAGCTCCATCAAAAAGCCAATACTATTACCACTTTTGCCACAACCAAAGCATTTATAAATTTCTTTAGCTGGCGATACGGTAAAAGAGGGGCTTTTTTCGTTGTGAAATGGGCATAGACCAAGATAATTGGTGCCTCTTTTTTTCAACTTTACAAAAGAGCCTACAATATCTATAATGTCAATTCTGCTAAGTATTTGCTGTATGGTATTTTGAGAAATCATTATTGGCAAATGTACAAAAACCGATAGCTACATATTGATGATGGGTACAAATTTTAGAGGCTCAATTATTTATATCTGGCATGGTTTATGAAAATTTAGTTTGTTTGTATTCAAATTAACAACAAACCAATACCTTTAACAGCTAAAAACTAAATTAAATGAAGAAAATTTCTTTTTTAATGCTGCTTGCATTTGCAGCAAAAATGTTAGTGGCGCAAGATATTGAAGAAGTAAAGAAGTATACTATATTAGGGCAAACCCTAAAAGCCAGGGAAAGTGTAGATAAATACCTTGCCGTAGAAAAAAATGCTAAAAAAGCTGAAGGATGGTTCTACAAAGGTTTTATTTACAACCAATTATCTAAGGATAGTGCACTAACTCATGATGAAAGTTCAGTATTAAAATATACAGCTTTTGAAGCTTTGAAAAAGTACCGCGAAATGGATGCTAAAGCAACTTTACTTGCAGAGCAATCTAATGGTCCACTCTTTGATATTTATGTTGGCTATTCTTCTGAATTAGGTGTTAAGGCCTATACCAACAAAAATCCGGGAGTGGCTTTTGAAGATTTTAAAAAGGGGATTGAAGTACATGATTACATTGCAACCAACAATATTGAAGGTAATAACGGATTTAAGTTTGCCGAAATGGATACAATTCTAATTTTATATACAGCAATTACGGCTGGCGAAGCAAAAAAAACGGATGAGTCCGCATTATATTATAAGAAATTGGCTGACGCCAATGTGTCCGCTGAGCAATATATTGATGTTTACCAGGTGTTGGCAGATTATTATAAAAATAAAAAAGATAAAGTGCTTTTTGCAGAAATGTTGGATAAAGGAAGAAAATTTTATCCAAAAAATGAAGAGTATTGGATGGCCATTGAAATAGAGGAAGCTATTGATGGTGCAGTAAAGCCTGCTATTTTTACAAAGTATGATGAGTTGATGGCTAAACATCCCACTAATTATACAATACCCTACAATTATGGTGTAGAGCTATATCATTATATTTATTCTGATGAAATGAAAGCGGCTAATACTTCGGAATTTAAAACCAAATTATTAGAAGTAATGAAAAAAGCCGTAGGCGTAAAATCAACTATTGAGGCTAACTTTTTATTAACCAACTTTTTGTACAATAATTCTATTGATATTTCTGATGAGGCTCGAAAAATTAAAGGACCAAAGCCAGATGATATTAAAAAAAGAAAGGCCGTGGAAGCTGATGCAACTAAAGCAATGAACGAATCAGTACCTTTTGCTGACGAAGTAGTGAAAATATTTGAAGGAATGACCAAAACTAAATCATCGGAAAAAATTAATTATAAGCAAACGCTTGTAATTTTAAAAAACATTTACGAGGTAAAAAAAGATACTGTTAAAATAGCAGAATTAGAGAAAAAGATAAGTGTTGCTGAATAATTATTTGCATGTAGAGAAATTGGCAGCATATTGAAAAATGCTGCCATTTTTATTTTATGTCATTTTTATTGATAGATATGGTTAAACTGATTGAATGCCCACGTGATGCCATGCAGGGTTGGAAAAAAATTATACCAACTCAAAAAAAAATAAGCTACATCAATCAATTGTTAAAAGTAGGTTTTGATACGATTGATTTTGGAAGTTTTGTATCGCCCAAAGCTATACCGCAAATGGCAGATACAAAAGAAGTAATCAAAGGGCTTGAGCTTGCAAATACTCAGTCTAAACTACTCGCCATAGTTGCCAACCAAAGAGGTGCAGAAGATGCGGTGGTTTATGATCAAATTTCTTATGTTGGTTTTCCGTTTTCTATTTCACCAACTTTTCAATTGTTAAATACCAATAGTACAATTGAGGAATCTTTGAAGAGGGTAGCAGCTATTCAAAATGTTTGTATTAAGCATAAAAAAAAATTAGTTGTGTATATTTCAATGGGGTTTGGAAACCCTTATGGAGATGCTCATAACCAGGAAATTATTGAAAATTATGTTGACAAAATACTGTCTTTAGGCATTGATATTATTTCAATGGCAGATACTGTGGGGCTGGCAAGTCCCCTTCAAATTTCAAAAGTGATGAAACCCCTGATTACTCAGTATAAAATGGTAGAGTTTGGTGTTCATTTACATTCATATGCTGGTAGTTGGCTAGAGAAGATATCTGCCGCTTTACACGAAGATTGTTTTAGGTTTGATGGGGCTTTAAAAGGTATTGGCGGCTGCCCAATGGCCAATAACGAATTAGTTGGTAATATAGATACAGAGTTGTTAATTCCTTTTTTCAAAGTAAGGGGATTACTAAATGATTTGAATATGGAGGAGCTTGCAGTAAGTAGCAGAATGGCTTCGGAAATATTTTTGTGATTTGGATAAAATATGCCTTACAATACTGCCTGATAATTAGTGTAAATTCTTCTCTTACCAAGATAAAAAGACAAATAATGGAATTTAGATTGGCATTTAACCCAAGGCAATTTGATGAAAAAATTAAGCATCGGCAGCAATTGCTTTTGATAGGCTCGTGCTTTACAGAAAATATTGGTGCCAGGTTAAGGCAGTTAAAATTTAGTATTACAGAAAATCCCAATGGTATTTTATTTAATCCCATCAGCATTGTAAAATCAATTAACTCTTACCTTGATAATGTACAATACACCGAAGCGGATTTGTTTTACCAAAATGAATGCTGGAATAGTTGGGAACATCATAGTCGTTTTTCTCATCCTGATAAAAACGAGTGCCTTCAAAAGATTAATCATGCCCAAATAGCGGCGCATTCTTTTATAAAATCTGCCAACTGGATATTGATTACAGTGGGTTCTGCATTTGTATATGAGTTGGCAGATAATACAACTACTCCGCTAGCTTGCAACAACGGAGAAAAAGTAGTAGCTAACTGCCATAAAGTACCAACCGATAAATTCAACAAAAAATTATTGCCTGCTGCTACAATTGTAACTGTTTTTTCTGAAATGCTGAAGAAACTGTATGCATTTAATCCTTATGTAAAAGTGATTTTTACTATTAGTCCTGTTCGGCATTTGAGAGATGGGTTTATAGAAAATAATAGAAGTAAAGCTACGTTGATACAAGCTATTCATCAATTGGCAGATGCTGATGAAAGGTTATTTTATTTTCCTGCATATGAGCTTGTGATAGATGATTTAAGAGACTATCGTTTTTTTGCAGAAGATATGGTTCACCCAAATTATGCAGCTACCAATTATGTGTGGGAAAAATTTATAACCACCTGTATTGATGAATCGTCTCAGCAGCTTATGAAGGATATTAATATTGTAAATGCAGCCAAAATGCACAAACCATTTAACCCAACTTCTGTGGCACATAAAAAGTTTTTGCAAAATAATCTCCAAAAAGTAATTAAACTCATTGAACAGTATCCCTATTTACAAATGGAGGAGGAGCTTAGGTATTTTCAAAAATAGGTTTCTA
>Ga0136636_10000969_pt1 | contig 16096 bp, 15 predicted proteins | sample AntDrymUQ8522106_2_FD_104653 | JGI IMG/M metagenome (GOLD analysis project Ga0136636, IMG submission 104653) | Polar desert sand microbial communities from Dry Valleys, Antarctica - metaG UQ852 (21.06) | ecosystem: Environmental > Terrestrial > Soil > Desert | place: Antarctica: Dry Valley... | reverse complement strand
TGGCGGATAGCGGATATCAATGCTGTTTAGTTAAGGATTTTCTTTTATGTTTCTTTGAGACTTCGAGTCTTTGTGGCAAGGGAAAAATAGGCCACCAAGACACCAAAGCACTAAGTTTTACGAAGCTAATTGTTCCAAATATTCTTCAGGCTATTCATTTTTTGCGCCATACTTTGAGTCTGAAGAAAAGCATAGCACTGTATTTGCGAAGTAATTTCAGAATTCTATCCAGTCTTTTTTTTGGCTTTGGGCGATACAATTCCCTGTGAGTTTCTTCAATGAGTTTAACTACCGGAATATTTTTCGGGATATTGGTTAAATCTACCTTTTTTAGATTACTCGCAGTGGGAAAATTCCCCGGAAACCAATGCCCCTTCTCCTGAAACATATTGTAACGGTAGAGCCCAAAGTCTTTCATGTCGTAGCATTTCCATAGCATTCTGAACCTTAATATTTCAGGAATATTTAATCCTGAAGGATCATTTTCCATCGGGTATGCATCAAAATTCGAATACGGATCGAGTTGCTTTTGATCGTCGAGCAGTTGTTTGATTCGGGCATCATCCGGAGAAAAAGGTGCCGGAGCCGGGAAGATCCCGTTGATATGTTCAAATTGCACGGTAGCCGGAAGTCCAAAAGTTAAGGTATGAATTGCCGCATGACTGAGACAAAACCGGGCATTCCATTGTAACGGGTGCAAAGGTGCCGTTAATTCAACCAGTTTTTGCGGTGGTTTCGAGAGTTGTCCACCTTTGTCGTTTGGCGAAATGATAAAGACACCCATATCTTTCGTTTCGGCTAAATCAATTGCCGCTTTATTCCGCTGGAAGAAATAATAATAGTGCAGGTTTACAAAGTCAAACAAATTAGTTTCAATGGCTTTTAGAATAACGTCCAATCGCGCATGGGTACTGAATCCGACATGTTTGATAATTCCCTCTTCTTTCAATTTCAGCAACTCTTCAACCGGACCACCTTCGGCACATGCCATTTCCATCAGTTCCAAGGTGTTTATCCCATGCCATCCATAAAAATCGAGATAGTCGGTCTTCAGTGCTTTCAACTGTTTTGCAACCAGATTTCGGGTTTCGGCGGCAGTTTGTGGACTGCCTTTAGTCATGATGAAATAGGAGTCCCGTTTAATTTTCAGTTCCTCGTTCAAAACCCGACCATAAACATGTTCGCTTTTACCGTATCCGTAGGCAGTTTCGATGAGGTTGATGCCCTGAGCCAGGGCTTTTTCAACCGTGTCGCGGCATTGATCGAGCGTTTCCTGTGGAATTACTTCGCGGGGTTCGTCCCAACCATGTTTAAAACGCATACCGCCTAAGGTAATCACGCTCACCATTTTATTAGTTTTTCCGAAGCGGCGGTACTCCATTTTAGGGTGATAAAGTGAAACTGTTTTGAAATCCATAGTTTATTAAATGTTGTTACAAGAACAGAAAATCGGGAAGTAAGTTTAGTAAATAGAAAAGAGGCAGTCCTGAATTTTTGTTTCTAACACAAATAGTATGGGTAAATTAAAAATTGGAAGTTTAATTCCCTGCTAGAGGTTGGCAGGCGTACGAAGGAAGTTCAATGCCATGAAAAATCAATTAGCGCGAACGGTGGATTTTCAACCGACACACAACCTAAGTTTGCAAAAGTACTGTTTTCTTACCGACGCACCCAAGCCCATTTAACGCCCGTTAAGTTTTCATGTATTAAATCGTAAATGTTAATTTTAAAAATGAAGTAACACTTCATTAATTAATATATATTTGTGGTTATTACTTTTGAATCTATGAATAGAATAGGAGAAAGAATTAAGAAAAAAAGAGAGCAGTTTAATCTGCAGTTAAATGAATTAGCCGAAAAAATTGGCATAAGTCCAAGTGCTCTTTCGCAAATTGAAAAGGCTAAATCATTTCCTTCGATTTTAACATTAAAAACCATAGCCGAGAAACTTCACACCACTGTTGGTGAGCTAATTGGAGAAAATGACTCGCTGGCAAATAATCCAGTCGTGTATAAATCAGACATCAAGTTTATTGACCAAAACAAGTCTGGTACGATGTTCTATCTTCTATCGCAACACGATGCTAATAAGCAAATGGACACTTACCTTGTAAGGTTTTCAAAGGCATCGGCCATTGATGGTTTTTTTGCAAATGCCTTTGGACAGATATTCTCTTATGTCCTGTCGGGCGAAGTGCGGTTCGATTTAGACGGTAAAAGTTTTGTTCTGAAGCCGGGCGACAATTTTTACTTTAATGCTAAGGCTCAATTCAATGCCATAAATTACTTCGATGGTATAAGCGAAATTCTTTGGGTGCAATCGCCGCCACACTTTTAAATTTTTGTTATCAAATTAAGTAATACTTCATTAATTAAGTAATAAGTATTACATTTGTTGTTGTAATAATTTAGGCAATGGCAAAATATCCTGCGATTTTTTTGGATAGAGACGGTACATTGATTTGAACCAATCATTTATTATTGGCGACCATCCTTCTGATGTTCAATGTGGCACAAATGCTGTACCCCTATTTATCTGTTAACCGGCCACGGTAACCAATATAAAAACGAAATAAAAGAGGATACACTAATTTTTGACAATATTTTATAAACAACAAAATATATAATCTCAAAAAATGATTAAACAATGGGAAATCTATTAACTGTTTTAAAACAAAAGAACATTATCCTTCCTGAGAATATTGCGGAAGTATTATCCGGGTGCAAAAGCTATACAGTATTTAATACCACCGAAGAACTGGCTGATGCAGCTACTAATGGAAAAGAAAACGTAGAGTTTGAAGTCAAATATGATGTCCCCGGAAAAGGAAATTTTACGGAAGCAATTGTGCAGCGGGTTAAAAATGGCATCTCGGCAAATTATACCGAGGCATACATGCGCCGCAGAGATCCCGGAACTATGGTAATTGCTGATAACCAACCAACGGATAAAAAACGCTTTATTGAAAAATATGACTATGAATTTGCCGGACTGCAAACAGAAACCTTCGATTGGTTAAAAGAGCAGGATTTGGCCGTTTTCTTTTACTTTGCCGGAAGAGAAAATATTGGTTCACTCGGAATTGCGATTGCTCCTGCCAATGCTGCTTTTTTTGCTTTGGGTTTGTCCATGTTACAGGAGATGGTTGCCGTTGATGATTTGAAAGAAAATTCGGAACTTAAATCGGTAATTTTTGTGGCACCTGTTTTCAGGCATACTCATTTTGACGGTAAGCAAGTTGTAGTTCACAACCGGACCGAATCAATCCACGAACTTTATTCATACAATTTATATCCAGGCCCAAGTGCAAAAAAGGGCCTTTATGGCGTTATGCTTACGCAGGCCGAAAAAGAAGATTGGATTATCGCACACTGTTCGGCAGTTCAATCCATCAGCCCGTACGACAATTTAACCACTTTTATGCACGAAGGAGCCAGTGGTGGCGGGAAGAGCGAAATGCACCAGCACATTATCAGAGAGTATGACGGACGTGTGCTTTTAGGACGCAATTCATTATCTGCCGAAGAAAGGTTTATTACAATTCCCCGGTTCTGTTCTTTCAATTCGGTAGCCGACGATATGGCTTTTTGTCACCCTTCTGTTCAGAAAAAAGATGGGAAACTACGTATTATTGACGCTGAAAATGCCTGGTTTGTTCGTGTTGACAGTGTAAAAAAATATGGCGATGACCCTTCATTAGAGAAGACTACGATTAACCCATCATCGCCGCTATTATTTTTAAATATCGAAACCCAACCCGGAGCAACTGCTTTAATATGGAATCATATTCAGGATGAACCCGGAAAATCGTGTCCAAACCCAAGGGTTATAATACCCAGAAAATCGGTTCCCAATGTAGTTAACAGACCTGTTTCGGTGGACATCAGAAGTTTCGGGATACGTACACCTGTTTGCACAAAAGAAAACCCGTCGTATGGAATTGTTGGATTGTTTCATGTTCTGCCGCCTGCTTTAGCATGGTTGTGGAGATTGGTAGCACCGCGCGGACACAACAACCCAAGTATAGTTAGCTCGGGAGGGATGGAAAGCGAAGGTGTTGGTTCTTATTGGCCATTTGCTACAGGAAAAAGAGTTCCACATGCCAATATGATGCTCAAACAAATAATTGATACACCCCGTACAACTTTCACGTTGGTTCCCAACCAGAATATTGGTATTTGGGAGGTTGGGTTTAAGCCTCAACTACTAATGCGCGAGTATCTTACGCGAAGAGGTGCTGCCCGACTAAAAACCGATCAATATCAGCCTGCCCGTTGCCCTCTGTTGGGTTACGAATTAAATTATATGACCATTGAAGGTTCAAAAATACCTTCGAGATTCTTAAAAGTTTACAATCAACCTGAAGTTGGTTTTGAGGGTTACGATGCCGGAGCAGATATTCTACGTGAGTTTTTTAAAACCGAATTGCAAAAATATTTAAAAGATGATTTGTTGCATACAGGTAAACGCATTATTGATGCTTGTTTGTCGAATGCAAGCATTGAAGAATATAATGAGATTATCCCGATGAGTTACGAATATGAGTATTCATTTAATAGTATTGAAAATTATGAGCAAAGTAGTGATAATAATGGGCTTATCAAACCCGAAAATTCAAAAAGCTATTATTGATTTTCAGGATAAAAAGAGAAAAGAGTTGGAAGATGCGGATAATAATTTAGTTAATGCCAAATAACTCAATCAGAGAAGCTGCTCAAATCATTAAAAATGGGGGCTTAGTTGCTTTCCCAACTGAAACCGTATATGGGTTAGGTGCAAATGCACTTAACCCTTTTGCTGTTGCTAAAATATTCGAATTAAAAGAAAGACCTTCATTTGACCCGTTAATTGTGCATATTGCTTCATTCGATGACCTTACCCGATTGGCAACGGGAATAACCGAAAACGTGATGCGTTTGGCTAAACATTTTTGGCCGGGACCATTAACCATTGTTTTACCCAAAAGCAACATAGTGCCCGATATTGTTACTTCAGGACTTCAAACAGTTGGCATTCGTATGCCCGACAACCCGATAGCTCTTGAACTGATTAAAAAATCGAACTGCCCAATTGCAGCACCAAGCGCAAATAAATTCGGTCAACTTAGCCCTGTTAGTGCTTATCATGTAAAAAAACAACTACCCAATGTTGATTATATCTTGGATGGAGGAAATACATCTGTCGGGATAGAATCTACCATTGTTTCTATTGAAGGTGATACTTGCCAACTATTACGCCCCGGGTTCATTACATTGGAAGACATAGAGAAAGCCCTTCCGAACACCTTTGTTTTCAATAGTTCAAAACCCGAAAAGTTAGTTTCGCCAGGCTTGCTGAAAAGCCACTATTCACCCAAAAAGCCCTTGTATATTTTAAATGAATCAGTTAGTAAATTGCCCGAATTTTCCGGACTAATTTTACACAGCAATAAACACTCTGATTACAAGGCAAGTAAAGTTATTTACTCATCTCAAACTTGCAATAAAATTGAGATTGCCGCCAATTTGTTTGCTGCATTGCACGCCATGGAAGAAGATGAAAATGTGAAAAATATTTACATTGAACCTGCTGAAGAAAAGGGCTTGGGTATTGCTATAATGGATAGGGTTAAAAGAGCTGCATATCAATACGATATCAATATTAACAAAAAGCCGACCGGAATCTTCTCAAACAAGTAAATCAAACATCAGAATTCAGGAAGTATTTGTAACTTGACACGAAAGTGCTTCGAAATAGGAACAAACTATACCGCCAATCGTTTGCGGTCATGGTTGAAATCTCACGAAAAGTAACAACTTTGTAATTACATTTTAAAAATTGACACAATGGAAGTTTCAGTTATAAAAATTGGTAATTCAAAGGAAATCCGACTTAGCAAGACTTTGTTGGACAAGTATAATATTCAGGACACAGTGGAGATAATCCTCGAAAAACCATTATCAAGACCTCGAAAAGGTTGGGAAAAAGCCTTCAAAAGAATGTCTGAAAATGGCAACGACAGATTGTTGAATATGAATGAATTTTATAAGACGGTCGTAATTGCTCCCATGACAACAAGTTCCAGGAATTATCCGACCAGAATTGAAGTTAGACAGGTCAAGAAAACCGGTCATAAAAAAAGCTCCTCGTTTCCGAAGAGCTTTTTTTTATGATATCATCGTCAAAATCATCCTTCAGTAAGGAAGATATATCGGATTACAACCAGCGTGAATAAAAGGTACATCATCCAATGTACGTTTTTAGCCTTTCCGGTAATTACTTTTAATAGGGTGTAGAAAATGATACCGGCAGCAACTCCATTGGCGATGCTGTAGGTAAAAGGCATCATGATGATACACATGAAAGCGGGGAAACCTTCGGTGAAATCATCAAAATCGATATCCTTAATTGCCGAAACCATCAGCAATCCAACAATAATCAATGCAGGTGCAGTGGCTGCATTCGGAATCATGGTTGCAAGTGGTGCAAGTACCAAAGCCAATAAGAAAAGCAAACCGGTAGTCACAGCGGTAAGACCGGTACGTCCACCTTCGCCGATACCGGCAGCGCTTTCAACATAGGCGGTTACCGTGCTGGTTCCCATCAATGCTCCAAACGATACACCAAAAGCGTCAACCAACATGGCTTTCCCGATCAATGGCGATTTGCCATCTTTATCAATCAGCCCAGCTTTATTGGCTGTTCCAACCAATGTTCCGAAAGTGTCGAACAATTCAACGAAAGTGAAAGTGAACACAACGGTCCAAATTCCCATTTTTAAAGCGCCCATAATATCTAGCTCGAAAACGGCGAGGTTCGAGAAATCAGGAAGCGAGAACGGTGAAAAACCATCAGCAATTTTGGTTACTCCCATCGGAATTCCAATGACCGTAGTTACAATGATTCCGATTAAAAGAGCTCCTTTCACACGTAAAGCCATCAACATTGAAGTAATTACCAAACCAAGAAGGCAAAGTAACATGCTCATGTTTTTCAGGCTTCCGAAACCAATGTTCCATTCAAAAAACATCAGGTTAGCCTGTCCTTTTGATGCAACCATGGCGTCGAGTGTCGGGGGAATCACATTGGCCGAAGCCACCATGATTTCAGAAAGTTTCAAACCAATAATGGTAATAAACAATCCGATACCCACTGTAATCGCCACTTTAAGCGACCGGGGAACAGCCACAACCAGAATCTGACGAACTTTGGTGACGGTTAATAAAATAAAGATTATTCCGGAGATGAAAACAGCGCCGAGGGCAATTCTCCAGGGCATTCCGACACCAGCCAAAGCTACCGTAGCGAAAAAAGCGTTCAGTCCCATACCGGGAGCCAAAGCAATCGGGAAATTGGCAACCAATCCCATGGCAATAGTTACAAAACCTGCAGCAATAGCGGTAGCAAAAAAGACAGCATTTTTGTCCATTCCGGTAGCCGAAAGAATATTCGGGTTCAGAAACAGAATGTAGGCCATGGTCATGAAGGTTGTAATACCTGCAATGATCTCGGTACGAACTGTCGTTTTATTCTCCTTCAGCTTAAAAAATTTGGTTATAAATTCCATATCGGTTTAGATTAGAAGGTATATTTTAGAGCAACGGTAGGATTAACCATAAATCCGTTATGTCCGGCAAAGTTGTTACTGATTTCAACTTCGCTACCGGCAGCGAATTTCTTGGTAACATTATACCACAATTGTGGTTCGGTGAGGAATATGTAAGAACCAAATGCTGTTTTCTCTTTCCAAAGATCAGCGAATCCGGTAAACGACATTTTTCCATTTAGGAAATTCAAATACCAAACGCCTGTCAGCTGAAAACTGTTTGGTTTATTGTCCATTGTATTGGCAATGTTTTTATACAAAGCTTTTACTGAAAATCCTCTTGAAAAGTCAGCAGCATTCCAGGAGTAATCGATACCAGTTAGCCAGGCATTATTAATGGTATAATGGCCATTAAAATTTCCGTCTTTCCATTGTCCGAAACCGCCATTGTACTCGCCATGCCAGCTGAAAGGAGTTTTGCCTAATTTGAAGCAACGGGCAATTTCGAAGTAAGAGAGCGAAACTCCCTCAACATCACCCGCACCGTAATCGAAGTCGATAAAGAAAAAGGTATTTCCGGTTTTGTCTGGTCTGAACATTTCAACGGTACTGGTCAGGTAATTGCGGTCTTTACCTAAGTCGTAATGGAGTTGGATGTTTTGACTGAATGCCCCAAAGGCAAATAAACTGGCAATAAAAGCAAGGACTAATTTCTTCATAATCTTGTATTTAAGTTTTAATGTAAATTTTTGCTAAAAATAGTTAAAAAACGATTTCTGATTCCATCTTGTCATTTTCACAACTTAATTTGTTATCAACAGTTTTCTAACATTTTGTCCGGATTGGATAACAGTCATTTAGCTTCTATTGGGACAAAAGCAGTAAAAAAATTCTTACCTTCATCCGCCATTTCACCACGATGATTGTTATCTGTTTAAATACCTTGCATTTCAGGTAAATGATCATTTTTAATAACCAATAGAACAATATACCTATGAAACCAATTTCAAGAAGACATTTTATTCAAACCGGACTTGTAGGAGCCGCCGCAGTAACTTCGGGTTTTGCAAATGTGGCCTATGCAAGTTCAAAAACTTTACAGATCGACCAGGTAGAACTTGGCAAAACCGGCTTGCGAGTATCTCGTTTAGCACTCGGAACCGGCTCTCATGGCGGAAATCAATCGTCGGATATGACCCGCATGGGCGTTGAAAACTGGGTGAAAATTGCCCGATTTGCGCATGAAAGGGGAATCGCTTTCTATGATTCTGCTGATTTGTATGGCTCGCATCAAAATGTAAAGGGAATCCTGAAAGAAGTTCCCCGCGAAAAAGCTACCGTACTCTCTAAAATATGGACACGACCTGAATCCTGGAATGCGGATTCACCTGCGAAAACCATCGACCGGTTCAGAACTGAAACCGGTTCAGACTATTTCGACATCATGCTGCTGCATTGCATGACTAACGCCAAATGGCAGGAAGATCAGAAACCATATATTGAAGCACTTTCGGAAGCCAAACAAAAGGGTATTTTGAAAACTGTCGGCGTTTCGTGCCATAGTTTTGACGCACTCAAACTGGCCGTTGACGACCCTTGGGTAGATGTGATCTTGGCACGGATTAATCCTGAAGGAGTGATTATGGATGCCTCACCAGAAGAAGTTATGGCTGTTTTGAAGAAAGCACATGATAGCGGAAAAGGAATTATTGGAATGAAAATATTTGGTGAAGGACGTTTTACGGAAGTGAGCCAGCGCGAAAAATCGCTTCAATATGTTTTTGGAAGCAAAAATGTGGATTGCATAACCATTGGAATGACAACTACCGAGCAGATTGACGAGAATGTGAACCAGATTATGCGGATTGTAAAAGGATAAGGAGTGGTCAATTATTGTCATTGGTGGTCATTTGTTTCACGTGATTTTTGGTAAGAAACATGATCGAAGTGCAGATAATCAATAACTACAAATGATTTTGTACCCAATACTTCAAATCTCAAATCAACTCAAATGGTAAATCGAGAAAAGCTAATCGGATTGTATGCCCAATCATTCAGGGAAAATTGGGAGAAACCAGCCTTTTCCGACTTTCAGGGATCGGGCTGCACTTATGGCGAAGCAGCGCAGTTAATCAGGCAAGTGCATTGTTATCTTCGTGAAAGTGGGTTGCGGAAAGGTGACAAAATAGCTATTCTAGGTCGAAACTCGTCGAATTGGGCCATTGCCTTTTTAGCAATATCGGGTTATGGAGCGGTCACAGTTCCGGTATTACCCGATTTTAATCCGGAAGATGTCACGCACATTCTCAATCACTCCGAGTCAGTATTTCTGTTTGCCGCCGATAGCCTTTTCGAGAAGCTTGAACATGATAAATTTCCGGGAATTACCGGCGTTGTCAGCCTGAACGACTTTTCAATGCTCTCGTTTATCAAACAGGAGGAAAAGGATCGGTGGAACAACTGCTTCAATCCGAAACATGCCGGAATTTCGAATCCTGATAATTTTGAACTCGACGATTATGAACCTGAGGATTTAAGTATTATTTCATACACCAGTGGAACTTCAGGCTTTACCAAAGGAGTGATGATACCCGCCCGCAGTTTGTTGTCGAACATAGTTTATGCACAAGACCACATGCCGCTGAAAGCGGGCGACTGCATTGTTTCGTTTCTGCCGATGGCACATGTTTTTGGTTTATTATTCGAATTTCTTTTCCCGGTGTCGGTGGGTTGCCATGTTACATTTCTGACTAAACCGCCTACACCACAATTAATTATCAAAGCTTTTCAGGAGGTAAAACCCAGACTGATTTTATCGGTGCCATTGGTTATTGAAAAGATTTACCGAAAACGGATTTTACCTACTCTTGAAAAGCCGATCCTGAAATTCTTGCTTCAGGTTCCCGGAATTCAACTGCTGCTGCACAAGAAAGTGCGCGCCAGCCTGGTCGAAACCTTTGGAGGCAGTTTTCACGAAATAGTGATTGGCGGCGCACCGCTCAACCACGAAGTAGAAACCTTCTTCCGGAAGATTAAATTCCCGTTTACCATTGGGTATGGAATGACTGAATGTGGCCCACTCGTTTCATACGAACCCTGGACAAGTTTTCGTTCCTCATCAGCAGGGCGGCTGGTCGATCGCATGCAGGTTCGCATCGATTCACATGACCCATTTAAAGAGGTTGGCGAAATCCTTGTGAAAGGTCCGAATGTAATGCTGGGTTATTATAAAAACGATAAAGCAACTACAGAAGCCATTGATAGTGAGGGCTGGCTGCATACCGGCGACCTTGGAATTATTGACGCTGACAATTTTATATACATCAAAGGACGAAACAAAAATATGTTGCTTGGACCGTCGGGACAGAATATTTATCCGGAAGAAATGGAAGCCAAACTTTGTAACTTTCCGTTTGTGCTCGAGTGTGTGATAACAGAACGCGAAGGTAAATTTGTCGCGTTTGTTTTTCCTGATCAGGAAAGGATTGAAGCTGAAAAAACGGATGAGAAACATCTGAAAAAGATCATGGACGAAAACTGCAAACATGTGAATAGAAAGTTTCCCAAATATGCTCAACTGAGTTCAATTATTTTGGTTGAAAAAGAATTTGAGAAAACCCCCAAACGAAACATTAAAAGATATTTGTATACTTAAAATTGACTATTCACCGTATTTCAGCAAGAATTCAGGATTTATTGCTTTGAAACTCACACGACCATTTAGAAGCAGATCGTTTTTTTCGGTTATAGGTCTGATGACAATTCCTTCTGCCCAGGTTTCAGGATAAATCTGGCTTTTTATCGTGCCCATTTTGATAATGGAATCAATATCGTTCGAAAGCTCATAATCGGTTGAAATTATCGGAACCATTGGCAATTCGAGTCGGCTCATCAATTCAGAAAACTGTTCGAATTGCAGGTATTTAAAGCGATCGATATCGAAGACATTAAAAAACCGCATGGTTTGTCCTTTCAGTTTTAGTTTATTTCCCTGAATTCCTTCACCAATCAGCTCACCCTGAAGCGCATAATTCCCATTTAACGACTGTAACTTGTTTTCTACATCCATCAATCGGGCAACTTTCCAAAAACTGTTTTCTTCATCTTCAAGCAATTCCATATTTCTGGAACAGACCCCAAATTCGCCATTATTGATATAATAAGTTCCTGAACTACCATCTATTTTCTCAGTAACATAGCATATTTCTCCTTTGTATTTATCCAGAAGTTCTTGCAAAACCTGTACCCTTGTTTCATCAGTTTTCGGGATAAACGATGGAAATTTACCTTTCATAACTCCACTTAAACAAGCCGGTATAGGCGGCTCGTATTTCGAAATGCTCAGAACATCAGTACAATCCGCATCTTCAAACACTTCAAAATCAGGCGGCAAAATTGTTAATGGGAAACAAATTCCCTGCGATATTTGGCCTCGCAGCCTGATGGTACGAATACGCATTCCGCGCTGTTTCAGAAATTCAAATTCCGGTCTATCGGGCATTATACTATCAATCTCGCAATAAACAATCTGGTCGCCTACCTTAAAATCGTTCTTTTTGACCACTAATTGCCAACCCAAAACAGTAGCTTTTTCAATTGCATCAGCACCTTCTATTGGATCTAAAGCCTTGATCTTTTGGATACTTGCCAGTTTTCTCATGAGGTAAAATTTAAGGTAATATTCAATTCAATGACTTGCTAAAAGTAATCTGAATTCTGAGAGTTTTAAAAATATCTGCGAAAGGTTTTTTGCCAAATTTGGTACAAAAAAAGCCGGACGAAACGCCCGACTTTTTTATTTGTTATAGAATCTGGTGGATGAAAGAATTTACCCTTAATCGGTTTTTTTCAAGTTTCGTAACCCTCATTTTCAAACTAATTTACGAAATGGTCGATTTTTTACACGAATAGCTCATTTGAACGAATGAACCGACTATTTTCTGTACCAACGATTAAAGCCACTTTTCCAATGCGGTGTTCAAAAATCGGTTAACCGGGTGTAATTCTTTCATTGCAGCTACAATTTTACTGACATAGATTTCACTGCCTACCACCGAATCGTCGAGTCTTGAAGTAAAGGCATACGATTTATATTTCAGAAGATCAATCTCGGGAAATTCCTTTGGAAACCCTTTGGGAGCGGTTTTCAGTTTGTCGTCGTACATTTCGGGATAAACCTTCAGGAACGAATCATTTTGAATGATCTGTTTGAAGTCATCCGAATGGTCGAAGATTTCGGTGCGGATTGCTTTTAAAGCATCGGCAGGCGGGCAATATGCACCGCCACCAACAAAAGAACCTCCGGGTTCAATATGTAAATAATACCCGGCACCAATACTTTTTCGGCCACCTTTTGCGATGTAGCTCCCCATATTGGTTTTATATGGGGTTTTATCGGAGCCAAACCGCACATCGCGAAAAATTCGGAACACGCAGCTTTTCGGATCCTGAATACCAATTTCAGGATCGAATTTAGCAATCTCATGAATGACGAGCTCGGTCAAAAAAAGTACTTTTTTTCGACTGGCTTCATACCTGTCCCGGTTTTGATCAAACCACTCTTTGTTGTTGTTTTCCTTCAGTTCAGAAAGGAAATTTAAGACTTCCTGCATAGGTCAAGATTTTAGACATTCAAATCAGCTCAAGATACAAATTGTAGGGAAACCCACTTCAAAAATCAGTATGAAATTGTTTTGAATTTGTACTTTTGCTAAGAACATTCCAATCATGAAAAAGTTTGTCATTTTAGTTGCCGGTGGATCGGGAAGCCGGATGGGTACCGAGATTCCTAAACAGTTTCTGGAGATATCGGGAATACCCGTACTTATGCATACCATACAGGTCTTTCATAATTTTGATCCTGAAAGTGAATTAATTCTCGTTCTTCCGGAAGCACAACAAAAATTCTGGACAGAATTGTGCCTGAAACACTCATTTTCTATTCCTCTCAGGGTTGCAAACGGTGGTGAAACACGCTTCCATTCGGTGAGCAACGGCCTAAAGTTGATTGATGGAGAAGGAATTGTTTTTATACACGATGGAGTCAGGCCTTTGGTTAGTCAGGAAACGCTGGCGCGGTGCTTTGAAAGTGCTGTAAAATCAAAAAATGCAATTCCCATTTTACCGATTACCGAATCGTTACGGAAAATTGAAGATGATCAAAACAGTTCTGTCGACCGCAGTCAGTATTTCAGTGTGCAAACTCCGCAAACCTTCAGGAGCGAACAAATTCTTGAAGCATTCAAACAAATCTACGACCCGTCGTTTACCGATGATGCTTCGGTGGTTGAAAAAGCAGGTTATTCTATTCATTTGGTTGAAGGAAATACTGAGAACGTAAAGATCACTGCACCAAGTGATTTGATTGTGGCAGAGGTATTTTTAAAAAGATAAATGAATGTTCTTTGATTTGTAAAAAATAAAAAGGCTGAAATTCATTTTGTTGAATTTCAGCCCATTTTATATCAATCATTTCAGTTCCTGCCTTTTTCGTTAATCTTTTTTTCTACCTCTGTTGCCTCTGTTGCCATTATTGCCATTGTTCCCATGGTTGCCATTATTTCCATGTCTTGGAGGTGCTGAAGCAGGTGAAGACTGATGTCCATGATTACCACCAGCCTGACTTGGACTACTTAATAAAATCATCATGGTTGCTGCAGATGCGGCCATATACCCGGTTCTTTTAATTGCTTCTTTGCGGGAAATCTTTTTCTCTGCGAAATTAGTCATCTCCTCCTTTGCGATTTCTACCATCTTGCTCTTCATGTCTTTTTCTTTTAATCGGTTAATATTATCAAGATTCTAACTCTCAGGGAAATTAAACAGTTGTTGTCATTCAATGGAATAAAGCTGCAACTATGTAACGCGAATAGCTCTATATTTATGAATATCAATTCTATTCGTTTTCAAAGATGTGATCTTTTGTCCGGATTATTGCCATTCGTAATCACCCAAATTGACAGCAATTACCAAACCGATCTTCTGAATGATTAAACAGTGCATACTGAAGTGTAAATAATTTAAGAGGGTGCAGAAATTTTCCAGAAAAAGCTTATTCAACAGTGAGAGCCATATCCTGTTGTGTTTTTCACTTCAAAACCCTGAAACGGCGACGACATTTTGCAAATAGTTTTTATCTTTAGGCAATCATAAGCAAAATATCATTTCTTGCAATAATTGAATATTCATGGTAGCTATTCCATTCCTCAAAAAGAAAGTCGGCCAATCATACCTGGTATGGTTTCAAAACAGCAATTTGTACCTTCAACTGGAAGAGCCTGCCTGGTTTGTTTTCAGGAAAACCTGCAAACGTAACAAGGTAGAAACAATTGCCAGAGAATTTGCTGTTCGTTACGGTGCTTCTTTCGAAGAAAGCCTTGTGTTTGTTGAGGAAATTCGTCGGAATATTACTAAAATGAACCAGATTGCCAAAGTCCCAATGAAGGCTTCAACTGATCTGAACAATTATACTTTTGATCCTTTTTCCATACACCGTTACAAGCTGGGCAATCAGATTATTTCATTTTCATATGAAACCCGCGTATTTGAATACTACATTCACCCTTTAATCATCCATCTGGAAACTAACGAAGGAGATGGTGAATATCCTGTTTTTGAATTGTTTGCCTATAAGGAATCAATTGTCTTCCGCTTTAATGGCGAGGTTCAGGGAATTTGGGGGCCAGATGAGACTCATTTGGTTAAAGGTCTGATTTTTATGATTCTGATCAATGTGATGTACCAGAAGACAATTGATGATTGGCTGATGACCGTTCATGCTTCGGCGATCACCAACGGAAAGAAAACCATTCTTTTTTCAGCCGCTCCCGGAAATGGGAAAACCACGATGGCTGCACTTCTTCAGGCCAAAGGTTATCAGTTAATTTCGGATGACTTTGTTCCGATCGACCGCAAAATGTTGCATGCTTATCCTTTCCCAATTGCCATGTCGGTAAAAGAAGGTTCGATGGATTTACTGGCATCGCATTTTCCAGCCCTTGCAAAAAAAGAGCTGAACTATATTTCTCCGGAGAAAAGTGTGCGGTATTTGGCCTCAAGTCATCATCCTGATTTTACGAAAAATATATTCCCGGTTCAGGAGTTCATCTTTATAAAATACGACAAATCGGTTGATTTTGTCTTGGAAAAATTGGATCCGTTAACAGGGATCAGGTTGCTGCTCGATCAATCATGGGTGGCGCCCTCCATAGGTAATGCCGAAATCTTTTTCGACCGTATTTTGCAAAAGTCGTTTTACCAACTGAGCTATTCAAACAACCAGAAGGCATTGGAAGCAATAACAAACCTGTTCGATCATGACTAACAAGGAGCTTTTTTATTTTACCGGGAAATGTTTGACACTTAACGAGCATCCCGAATTCGGAGATGCAATTATTGAAAAATGTCGGGCTAATCAGATCGATTGGGAACAATTTGTACACCTATGCAGCACCCATCTGATTCTGCCTGCAATATACCTGAAATTCCGCGATCACCATATACTCGAACATATTCCCGTAGAGCTCAATCAACATTTAAATGACATTCATGAACTCAATGTACAACGCAAT
>Ga0136636_10000968_pt1 | contig 16097 bp, 15 predicted proteins | sample AntDrymUQ8522106_2_FD_104653 | JGI IMG/M metagenome (GOLD analysis project Ga0136636, IMG submission 104653) | Polar desert sand microbial communities from Dry Valleys, Antarctica - metaG UQ852 (21.06) | ecosystem: Environmental > Terrestrial > Soil > Desert | place: Antarctica: Dry Valley... | reverse complement strand
GTGAACAGGTCCCAGTTGATGCCCTGGATGCCCTTGGATACCAGCGTCCATAAAATCCAGCCCAGGAAGAACAGGCCGAAGATGGCGGTTACGCAGGAAAGCAGCAGCGCAATCACATTGACAATGCGACGATTACGGTACAGGCCTGCGGCGCTCTTGTGCTCGCTCATCAGTTGCCCTCCTTGCGTGAGAGCTGCATCAGCATGTAACGGGCGATGGCCAGCACGATGAAAGTGACGATGAACAGCACGAAGCCCAGCAGCAGCAGCGCGGAGCGATAGGTGTCGGTCGCTTCGCCAAAATCGTTGGCGATCAGCGCGGCGATGGTGGTGCCGGGCTCAAGCAGGGACGCGGACAGCTGCACGGTGTTGCCGATGACAAAAGCAACCGCCATGGTCTCGCCGAGTGCGCGCCCCAGGCCAAGGAAGATGCCGCCGATGACCGCCGAGCGCGTGTACGGCAGTACGATATCCCAGCTGACCTCCCACTTGGTGGAGCCCAGCGCGTACGCGGACTCCTTGAGGCGGTTGGGCACGGTCAGGAACACCTCGCGCATGATCGAGCTGATGAAGGGGATGACCATGATTGCCAGCACGAAGCCGGCGGTCAGCATGCCGATGCCCAGCGGAGGGCCACGGAAGAACACGCCGATATAGGGAATGGTGCCGATGTTGTCATTCAGCCACGGCGTTCCGTACTCGGTCATGACCGGCACCAGCACGAACAGCCCCCACATGCCGTAGATGATCGAGGGGATGCCGGCCAGCAGTTCGATCGCCGTACCCACCGGGCCGCGCAGCCAGCGCGGCGCCACTTCGGTGAGGAAGAAGGCAATGCCGAAACTGATGGGTACGCCGATGACCATCGCGATCAGCGCGGTCACGATGGTGCCGTAGATCGGGGCGAGCGCACCGAACTTGTTCTCCACCGGGTTCCATTCCGTGGAATAGAAGAAACTCAAGCCCTGCGTGGCCAGGGCATCGCGCCCCCCCCACAGCATGGAAAGCGCTGCGCTGGCCAGCGACAGCAGCACGAAGATGACCGTAGCGGTCAGTATCCAGCGGAAGATCCGGTCGTTGCGCGTATCGCGCGAATCGCGGGTGGATGCAGCAGCAGCGGGCACAGCGGCAGCGTTCATTGCTTGTCTGGATCCAGGCGGTGGCAGGAGTGCGGTGTGGATACGAGCACGAAGGCCCGCGCTTCAGGGCGCGGGCCGTTGCATGCGCGACGTTTCAGCCCCTGAACTCGCTGGCCCAGTAGGCTTTGACCTGTTGGACCAGTTCGGGTGGCAGCGGGACGTAGTCCAGAGCATCTGCCTGCGGACCGCCTTCCTCCAGTGCCCACTTGAAGAATTGCAGGGTCTCCGCGCTGCGCTTGGCATCCTTGGGCTGCTTGTGCATCAGCATGAAATTGGTGGCGGTAATCGGCCAGGCGTTCTCACCGGGTGCATTGGTGATGACCAGGTTGAAATCCTTGGCGCTGGCCCAGTCGGCGGTTTCGGCGGCTGCGGAGAAGGATTCTGCGCTGGGCTTCACGAAATTGCCGGCGGCATTCTGCAGCAACGCGTAGGGAATCCTGGTTTGCATAGCGTGGGCCAGCTCCACGTACCCGATTGAGCCCTTGATCTGCTGCACATAGGACGCTACGCCCTCGTTGCCCTTCCCGCCCACGCCGCCGGTCCATTGCACAGACGTGCCTTCACCCACCTGGGCTTTCCACTCCGGGCTGACCTTGGACAGGTAGTTGGTGAAGTTGAAGGTGGTGCCCGAGCCGTCCGAGCGGCGCACCAGGCTGATCTGCTGTGCCGGCAGGGTCACGCCCGGGTTGATGGCGGCAATGGCCGGATCGTTCCAGGTCTTGATCTTGCCGAGGTAGATATCCGCCAGCAGTGGGCCGGTCAGTTTGAGCTGTCCGGGCGCGATGCCTTCCAGGTTCACGATCGGCACGACCCCGCCGATTGCCGAGGGGAACTGCCCCAGTCCGGCTTCGGCAAGCTCTTCCGAAGACAGGGGCTTGTCGGATGAGCCGAAGTCCACCGTACCCGCCTTGATCTGGGCGATGCCGCCGCCGGAACCGATGGACTGGTAATTGACCTTGGCGCCGGTGGCGGCGTTGTAGTCGGCCGACCACTTGGAGACCAGGGGGAATATGAAGGAGGCGCCGGCTCCCGTGATTTCCACGGTCTTGCGCTGCCCGGCGGCGGCCGCGGTGCCGTCCGTGCCCGGAACGGCCGCGGAGGATGCGACGCCGTCGCCAGTGGGCTTGCAGGCCACCAGAGCCAGGGCGACGGACAGTGAAATCAGGGTGAGTCGTGCGGACGTCAGGTTCATGGCAAATCTCCTCGATGGCCGGGCGATAGGCATGCCCAGCCCAGCCCACTATTAAATGATGTTTTTGTTACGGACTTATGACTTGCGTGGGCCTGACCCCGCGATAATGGCCGGCTCGCCGGGCAGGAGTTTACTATCTCCATGATCTTGAATGGTTTTTCGCGGGTTCTAGACGAAGCCCCCCGGCCGCGGATGCGGGGCGGATATCTTTAATGTCTGCTCTTGCGGCGGGTCATTTTCCGCGGCCGTGGGTTCCGAGGCAGGCGGCACGTGGTGTTCTGACGCGCAGATTAACAAAGTAAGTGCAACACCTGCGGGGAGCGAGCCAGCACGTCGGGTCCGCTCAGCCGAAAAGATTGGATTGCAGATGCCCGGACTGCAGGCTGCACAGAAAAAAGCGCGGGCCCTGCGGCCCGCGCCCATTGAACGATAAATAGGAGACGGGACTTGTCGCTCAGAACTTGAAGTTCTTGGTCCAGTAGTCCTCGATCTGTGCGACCAGCGCCGGCGGCAGCGGCACATAGCCCAGTGCGCTGGCCTGCGGCCCGCCGTTGGCTTGCGTCCAGCGGAAGAAGTCTCTTGCACTCGCGGACTTGGCGACGTCCTTGGGCTTCTTGTACATCAGGATGAAGTTGGTCGCTGCGATCGGCCACGAATCATTGCCCGGCGCGTTGGTCATGATCAGGAAGAAATCCTTGGACTTCGCCCACTCGGCGCTGGCAGCTGCGGCGGCGAAGGAGTCGTCGCTGGGAATGATGAAGTTGCCAGCCGCATTCTGGAGGCGGGTGAACGCCATCCGGTTCTGCACGGCGGTGGAGAGCTCCACGTAACCGATGCTGCCCTTGATCTGCCTGACGTAGGCGGCCACGCCCTCGTTACCCTTGCCGCCAATGCCCACCGGCCACTTCACCGCGGTGCCTTCACCAACCTTGGTCTTCCACTCCGGGCTGACCTTGGACAGATAGTTGACGAAGTTGAAGGTGGTGCCCGAACCGTCCGAGCGGCGGACCACGGTGATCCTGGAGTCGGGTAGGGGTAGGCCAGCGTTGAGGGCAACGATGGCCGGGTCATTCCACTTGGTGATATTGCCCAGGAAGATGTTGGCGAGGGTTTCGCCATCCAGCTTCATCGCACCGGCCTTTACTCCGGCCAGGTTGACCACCGGCACGATGCCGCCGATCACCGACGGGAACTGGCCCAGCCCGTACTTGGCAAGCTCTTCGGGTTTCTGCGGGGCATCGGTGGAGCCGAAGTCAACCGTGCCTGCCCTGATCTGGGCGATGCCGCCGCCGGAACCGATGGACTGGTAGTTGACCTGGTTGCCGGTGGCGGTCTTGTAGTCGGAGGACCACTTGGACATCACCGGGAATACGAAGGAAGCGCCAGCGCCGGTGACATCGGCGGCCATGGCGTTGGCCGTGAATGCGGCCGCAAGGGCCAGCACCCCGATGCGTGATGTGAAGTTCTTGAACACGAGTAGCTCCTGGAAGGGTGGCTTGCGATACGGGAAGTTTCGCAGATGTGCATTCCACGACAGTCAAGTGACAGTTCAATGTCTTAAACAAGTCATAATAATTACGAAAGGTCGCAGCCATTTTTGCAATGCGGGATCCCCAGCTGGTTCTAAACCAGATACAGGCAACAAGCCATAGATCAACTGTCACGTTATAGTCATAAAAAACACTCAAAATTGTCAAATGAGGAGCGCGTCAGCTGCTGGCAGTGACCATGCTAACGATTCCATAACAGAAGTCCGTGCAGCGTCCACGCCACTTCCTCGCACCTCATTCCTCATCCCGGAGAGTCCCGAATGCGTTATTCCCTCCTTGCCGCTGCACTGGCTGTGGCCGTGGGCAGCACGAGCTTCGCCGCCAGCGCTACAGATAAACAAGAGCTGGCGGAACTGAAGGCCGCATTGGCCGAGCTGCAGGCCAAGGTCATTGAACTTGAAGAGCGCACTGACGCGCAGTCCGACGTGAACCTGGACGCGGCGGCCCAGTTGGACAAACTGAACAATAATTCCACCAAGGTGGACACCAGGGGTGGGATCAAGGTGACCTCGGCGGACGGCAATTTCGAGGCCAACCTGGGCGGCCGCATCCACTTCGACACGTACATTTTTGATCGCGACATAGTGGATGTGACCGGCGGCAACGAGTTCCGCCGCGCGCGCCTGACTCTGTCGGGCAAAGTGCCGATGGGCTGGGAATACAGGCTGGAGCAGGATTTCGCGGCGGGCACCAACCTGGACGGCCTGCGCGACGCGTTCCTGGCCAAGTCTGCGCTGGGCGGCAAGTTCTACATCGGCCACTTCAAGCCCTATCGTTCCATGGAAGAGCTGACCAGCTCCAACGAAATCCTGATGATGGAGCGGCCGTTCTCCTCTGCCACCGGCCTGTTCAACGGCCGCCAGTTCCAGCAGGGCGTCGGCTACCAGCGCAATGGCGAGAACTACACCGCCGCCTTCACCACGTTCAGCACGCGCGCCGCGCCTACCGCACGCAACGAGGGTATCGGTTGGTCCAGTCGCGTGACCTACGCCCCGATCAACAACGACAACAACACCCTGCACTTTGGCGGCTGGGCCAGCAGCGAGGATCTGAACAAGGGCTCGTCGTCAGCGACGGCTTCGGCCAGCTACGCGGGCCGCCGCGGCCCCTCGCAGGTCATTGCATCGACCACGGCGGCCAGTGGTGCCAAGGTCACCGCTTATGGTCTGGAGGCCGCTGGCTCTTTCGGCCCGCTGTTTTTCCAGGGCGAATATGTAAACGCAACCTTCGGTGCGCCGCTGGGCAGGGACCAGGACGTGAACAGCTGGTACCTGCAGGGTAGCTGGATCGTCAATGGTGGGCACAAAGCATACAAGCCGGCAACCGCGATATTTGCCTCGCCGAAGTACGTGAACAAAGGCATCTGGGAAATGACCGCACGCTACGACACGATCAAGAACACGGACGTCGTGGACCGCGAAGCGAACAGCCTGATCCTGGGCGTGAATTACTACATCAACGCCAACGTGCGCTTCATGTTCAATTACACCCAGGGCGAGAGCAAGGTCAACGGTGACGAAACTGGCCAGTATGCTGCACGCATGCAGTTAGGCTGGTAAACGCAAGGATGCCGTCACCTGAAGCCCCCGGGTGCAGGCTGGGGGGTCTTTTCGCTTTCACTGGCGTACGCTTTGCTGTGTCGGCGCGAAATTGCTTGGGTCAGGCAGGGTCTTGTGCTTAGCCCGGCACATGCCTTGAATAAAATGCCGCGACATATTCGGCGCACGCACCGTGCACACCGCGATGTCGTTGCATGCCTCCGTATCCAACACGCCAATGCTGGCGAGAAAGTGGTGCAGCCCTTTTTCGCCCCGGGCTAAAATCGCCGCCCGTGTGATGGATGCCGGATTTCACCTGCGTGTGGCCGGTTGACACCCACAGCCGCGCCGGGCTCGGCCAAGCCTCAGCGCTCAGTGATCAATGGCCCCCGACCGGGTGTGCATGAGCCCGGCAGGCGTGTCGTGGAAGCCGGCCAGCTGCAGCGCCAGGCGCAGCGCCCGATCCTCGCTGGTCACGCGCGTCTGCACGGACCAGGTGCCAGCGGAATTGAATTGCCAGGTCATGCCCACGTCCAGTCCGGAGCCCGGCGCCGCCGTGAGCACCAAGGTGCCTTGGTCGCCCGAACAGGCCGGCGTCCCGGACATGACCATTTTCGGGAAGTCGACCGACGCCGAGTCCAGCGCAAGGCGGACTTCGCCGCCGGCCTGCACGCATTGACCGCCGGCGAAGACTAGCCGCGCCTGGCGCGCGTCGAGCGTGGCGCGGGCGCCGGGCAGGAAGACAACCGGTAGCTTCAGCTGTCCGTCAGCCCGGGCGACTCCGCGGCGTGCGCCGCGCACTGCCTGTATTTGCCATCCCTCTCCCGAAAGATTCATCCGAGCCTGGCCCAGCAGCAGCGGCAGCGCTTGCACCCCTACGCGCAGGTCGCCCAGGGGTTCACCATTCCATCGGGCCGCGCGCAGCACGCTTCGCCACACCGTGCCCTTGGCCTCGTTGGCCACCAGGCCGGCGGGCGGGGCCAATCCCATTGCCGGAGCCAAGGCCATCGGCAGCGTCGCCAGCAGCATCGCCAGCACACCAGCCACAGCGAAGCCGACGACTGCGATCCGGCTCACGGAGCGGTCACGAAGGTCACTTCGGCACGCAGGCGCGCGCCTGCGCGTTCGGCACGAACACTCGACGCCTCGATCCCGTCACCGCTCTGCAGCGCCTGCAGCCAGGCGAACAGGACCGGGGCGGTCACCCCATCCAGCTCCACCACCAGCTGGCCTGCGCTGTCACGTCGCTGCCGCGACAGGGCCACGCCGGACTCGACGGCGCGGGCTTCGATGGCAGTCGCCAGGGCTTGCGCCTGCTGCGGCCGCGTTGGCCCCATGCCCTGAAGGGTGTCCACGCTGGCCTGCACCGTGCGCAGGTCGTCCAACGCAAGGTCGTAGCGCTGCTGCGCGGCCTCGCGCACGGCGCGTGCGGGCCACAGCATGCCGTACCAGAGGGCGAAAGCAGCAATGGCCGCCAGCATCAACGCCAGCATCGAGCGCTCGCGCGCGTTACGCTGCGTCCACCACGTCCTGGCGCGCTGCATCCGGCTCACGGTGCGTACTCCAGCGACAGTCGGGTGACCAGGCCGTCTGTCGTGGCGGCCTCGGGCTGTTCGCGGGCGCTGGCGTGCCGCTGTTGCAATGCTTCAGTCAGCTGCTGCAGCTGGACCGGCGTGGCGTGGACGACGGTGGCCTGGAGTGGCTCATCCTGTCCGTATTGCAGGACTTCCAGGCGGGTTCCAGGCGTGGCCGCGATGCTGTCGAACAACGCCTGGCGCAGCAGCCCGGCGCGCGCGGGCTGCAGGCGGCGCTCCAGCACGGAGGCCAACGCGCCAGGACCTTCACCTGTCGTGCCCGGCTGCAGGAACGGGCTGGCCAGGGCGGCTGCATCGCGCTGCAGTCCGCGCGCCGCGACGTGGTAGCGCAGCGCATCGGCCAGAACCAGCAGCAGCGGTGAGAGCAGCACCAGAGCGGAGAGCAGCATCAGCCTGCGCACTCCCGGCTGGCGAGTGTCCACGTCGGTCCGGCGGCTGAAGTCTCCCTGCAGCAGGTCCAGACCGGGCACCGATGCCCCGACTGCCAGCAGGGCTTCGACCTCGTGCTCGGCGGTCCACTCGAACGCGCGTTCGCCCAGCACCTGCCGCGCAACCGCCGGCTCCGCGCTGAAGGCCATCGCGGCCCCGCGCACCAGCCACTGGCCTCCACGTTCGGCAACCACCGCGACGGCGGAATCCGGCTGTGGCAGCGCCAGGTAGTCGGGCATCACGCGGTCCGGGTCGACACCCTGCTGGGCGGCGCGGTCCAGCCATTGGCGCATTGCCTCGGGCTTGACCCATGCCAGCAGGCGCGGCTTGCCGACCTGCAGCGGGCCGATCGCGATGTGCAGGCCCTCGACTGCCTCGGCGGCCCGATCGGGCAGCATCAGCTTGGCGGCTGCCAGCGCCTGTGCAGGATCGCGCGCCGGGAGCTCGGTGAGGCAAGCAGCGACCTCGCTCCCTGGCACCATTAGCACGGTGCTGCTGGCGCCCATCCCGAAACCCGCAGGCAGCGACTGGTCCGGCGCCAGGTTCAGCGCCTCGAGTACGCGACCTTCGCCATCCAGGTGCAGGCAGCGCAGGGGGGCCTGCGGATCAAGCGGCAAGAGCAGCAGGCGCAGGCTCATTCGTCGGCGCCCCAGCGTCGCGCAACGGTGCGCACGCTGCCATCGCTGGCAACCTCGAGAAGTGCGCTCAGCACGGCCTGGGCGTTGCCGTGTTCCACCTCGGCATACAGGTTGAAGTAGCGGCTGCGCAGTTCAATCTGCTGCAGGACCGGGTTGGGCACCTGCGCCGCGGCCAGCGCTGGCTGGCTCCAGAAGTCGACCGCAGTGTGCCAGCCGTCGGCCGGCCGCGCCGCAAGCAGACGCTTGGCACCTTCCAGATCGAGCGCGTTGCCCGACAGCATGGCCAGGATCACGGCGTCATCCGCCTCGAGCGTATTGACGTTGACCGGAGACAGCCCCGAACCGGGCAATGCGCAGACATGCGATCGCAGCCGTTTGTAGGCTTCGGTGTCGTAGCCCGTTATCGCGTGAAGTTCACTGGCCTCGGCCAGCAGGGCGGCACTGGTGCGGCGATGGGGCGTGGCCACGGCATAGGTCGGATCCTCGGCACCCATTGCACGCGCCTGCTGGTCGCTGTCGATCCAGTCGACCAGCGCGTCGGCCAGGGCGGCGCCGCGGGTAGCGGTGAAGCCCAGAGCGGTGAGCAGCGCGCGGTACTGGGACAGGCCGTCCTCGCTCACCTGCCACTGGCCCGCCGCGCCCTGGACCACGCTGTTGAGGTTGAAACAGGCGGTGGCGTCGCTGACCCGGGCACTGACCAAGCCGGGCTCGTCGCCGTCCTCGCCCAGCGGGAAGCTGAGCGTGCGCCCGTTCCAGTCGCCGGCCAGGGTGGTGCGACCGTCGCCTTCGCGCGCCATCCGCTGGATGCGCGAACGGGCAAGGGCCTCGGCGCCGAGCGCGTACCATTGGGCCTGGCCCACCGATTGCGCGTTGCCGGCACGACGCAGCCCGAAACGGATGTCGTCCAGCACGGACATCAGCAGCACGCCCATCACCGCCACCAGCAGCAGCACCGTGAGCAGCGCCGCGCCTCGCTGATCGCGCTTCATGACCCGACCCCGGGCAGCAGGAACAGCTGTTCCAGGGTGCCGACGCCGTCCAGCTGCAGCTCCAGCGCGATGGCTTCGGGCACCGCCTGGATGCTGCTGCCCCAAGCTTCGTTCCAGCGACCCTGTTCGCGATAGCGGATGCCGGCCTGTCGCACGCCGGTCAGCAATACCTGCGGGGCGCCCGGCATGCCTCCATCCAGAGCGGTGCGCGTCGAGCGTTCAAGCTGGCCGTCGACGATTCGGTATTCCACGTACTGCAGCGATGCACCACGCTCGGACCCGGGATTGACCACGCCCCGGCGCACGAACGCGAGCAGGACCCCGGGCTCTCCGCTGCGTGCGCCCGTGAACACCGCACGCGCTTCGCTTCCGTCTGCATTGCGCACTCGCCGTGGCGCCACCTGCGCCAGGTCGGCGCGCAACACGCCGCGCGCGCGCTGTACCTCAGCCACGCGGTCCATGCGTTCGCCCACGATGCCCTGGTTGTCGGCGGCGTACGCCATCACCCCGACCCCCGCTGCCGCGAGCAGGCCGAAGATGGCCAGTGAGACCATGACCTCGACCAGGGTGAAGCCGCTCGCTGTGGTTGCGCGAGCCACGCTGCAGGCACGACGGGCAGTAGTACTGGTATTCACGGCGCGGCGTCCCTGAACACCGAAAGTTCAGCGGCGAGTCGCTGCTCGTCTGCAGACCACACGGCGATGGCGATGCGCACGACGCCGGGATCGTCGGTTGGCACCACCTGCCGGGTCCAGCGCCACTGCCGTTCACCGGCCAGCTCGCTGCCGGAAGTCGCGGAAGCGAGCACGGGGAGCGGTTCGACCATCGCCTCTACTGCCCGGTTCTCCGCCACCACGCCGGCCAGTACGCGCTCCTCTATCACCACCGCGGCGCGGGTGTTCTCGCCGGCCAGGTTCAGCAGGGCCAGGACCGCCAGCGAGAACACCGCCAGCGCCACCAGCAGTTCTATCAGTGAGAAGCCGCGCCTGCGGCCAGACATTTCAACCGTGCGGCGCATCGACCGTCACCTTGCCTTCAGCGTCCACGCTGACCTGAAGCGCGCTGTCGCCGCGCGTCAGCACCAGCGAAGCAGCGCTGGCGGTGCCCGATGGATCGAAACTGAAGCGCACTTCGGGCAGATCACGGCTCAGGCGCGGCGCGGTGCCTTGCTTCCAAGCCACGTCGTCGAACGGGCGCTCCTTTATCGGCTCCCACTCGGCAAAGCGCTGGCGGGCGAACGCATAGCCCTGTTCGTTGGCCACGACCTGGATCGAGCGCGTGCCAAGGATGGCCTCCTCCTGCGCCCGCACCAGGCGCGCGCCAAAGCGCTCGGCCTCGTGCGCAAGCTGTTGCCGGTCACCCGGTTGGGTCAGCAGCACGGAAGTCCCGGCCACGGCGATGACCGCGAGCACGACTATCAGCTCGACCAGGGTGAAACCGCGCGCGAGTGCAGGGCCGGGGCGCATGCGCCGGATCAGTTCCAGTTGCCAATGTCGGCGCCGTCGCCTTCGCCACCTTCCACGCCATCGGCGCCGAAAGAGAACACGTCGAACGCACCGCGACCGCCGGGCTGGCGGTACTGGTAGGCGTTGCCCCAGGGGTCGGTCGGCAGGCGGCGGATATAGCCGCCCTGGCGATAACGCTCGGGGCGGGCCAAGCCACGTGGCGCGACCAGCAGTGCACCCAGGCCATCATCAGTGCGCGGATACGCCAGGTTCTCCAGGCGATAGGTCTCCACCGCCTGCTCCAGCACCGCGACGTCGGCACGCGCCTTCTCCTGCATGGCCCGATCCTGGCTGGGCAGCACGTTGATCGCCACCACGGTGGCCAGCAGGCCGATGATCACGATCACCACCATCAGCTCGACCAGGGTAAAGCCACGCGTCCTGCGCGCGGCAGGTGGTAGCCGCCCTATCGCCATGCGCGTTCGGCTTTCACGGGAGCAATGGCTGTGTCTTTGCAAATTCATGTTCGTTCCTCCGGAAAAACTGGACATCAGCCCATCGCCATCGAGTTGAACTGCAGGATCGGCAGCAGGATCGCCAACACGATCACCGCGACCACGCCGCCCAGCAGTACGATGATGATCGGCTCCAGCAGGCTCATGACTACGTTGGTGAAGGTGTTGAACTCGCGCTCCAGGTAATCGGCGGCACGGTCCAGCATCGGCGCCAGGCGCCCGCTGTTCTCTCCACTGGAGGTCATGTACAGCAGGGTGGGAGGGAACACCGCCGCACGCTTCATCGCGCTGGACAAGCTGCCGCCTTCGCGGATCACCGCCACCATGCGTTCGGTCGCCGCGCGCAGGACCCGGTTGTGCACGGTCCGCGCGGTGATGGCAAGGCCTTCCATCAGCGGCAGGCCGTTATTCAGCATGATGGCCAGGGTGCGCGCCAGCTGCGCGGCGTGCACGTCGCGCAGGATCCTGCCCAGCACGGGCATGGCAAGGATGCGGCGGTCCACGCCCAGCCGAAACGGCTCGCGCCGCAGCTGCCTTGCAAAGACGATTGCTCCGACCACCAGCAGCGCGAGCAGCGGCAGGCCCCATGCCACCATGGCGTCGGATACACCTATCACCACGCGGGTCAGCAGCGGCAGCTGCTGGCCCATGGATTCGAACTGCTCCACCACGCGCGGCACCACAAAGGTCATCAGCGCGATCACCACCATCACCGCAGTCAGCGACAGCGCCGCCGGGTACGCCAGCGCGCTGACCAGCTTGCCGCGCACCTGCTGCTCGCGTTCCAGCAGATCGGCCAGCCGCTCCAGGATTTCGGGCAGGGCGCCTGAGCCCTCTCCGGCGGCGACCATCGCCCGGTACAGCGGCGGGAAGCGGTCACCCTGGCGATTCATCGCGTCGGACAGGCGGAATCCTTCCAGTACATAGGCATGGGTAGCCATCACCACCTGGCGCGTTGGCTTGTGCTCGGACTGCAGGCCAATGGTGCGCAGCGCTTCCTCCAGCGGCACCGCCACCACCAGGGTGGCGAGCTGCCGGGTGAACAGGGTAAGGGCCTTGCTGGTGAAGCGTCCGCGGACGCGGCCGGAAGTCGGCTTTGCCAGGTCGACGGATGCGGCCGCTTCCAGCCGGACCGGCACCAAGCGACGCTGTTCCAGCTGGCGTCGCGCCTCGCGTGAGCTGGGCGCGTCGAGCACGCCGCTGCATTCGCGGCCGTCAATATCCAGCGCCGAATAGTCAAACGCCGTCATTGGCCTGCAGGTCCTGGCGGGTCACCCGCAAGGCCTCCTCCAGCGTGGTCAAACCCTGGGCCACGCAGGCGCGCGCCGCCGCGGCCAGGCGCGGCCCCCCTGCGAATGCGGCATTGGCGATGGTGTCCTCGTCGGCATTGATGCCGATCAGCCGGCGGATCTCGTCATCCACGGTGATCACCTCGTAAATGCCGACCCGGCCCGCATAGCCCGTGAGGTTGCACCTGGTGCAGCCGACGGCTGCGTACAGCACTCCGTCGAAGTCGCTGCCCATCAGCCGCGCGGAAGCCGGATCAGGGGCACGCTCGCGCCGGCAGTGAGGGCACAGGCGGCGTACCAGCCGTTGGGCCAGGATCAGGCGCACGGTCGAGGCCAGCAGGAACGGCTCCACGCCCATGTCGCGCAGGCGAGTGATGGCGCCGGCAGCGTCGTTGGTGTGCACGGTGGACAGCACCAGGTGGCCGGTGAGGCTGGCCTGCACGGCTATCTGTGCGGTCTCCGGATCACGCACCTCGCCAACCATCACCACGTCGGGGTCCTGGCGCAGGATCGCGCGCAGGCCGGTGGCGAAGGTCATGCCGACCTTGGTGTTGACCTGGGTCTGGCCAACGCCGTCCATTGCGTACTCCACCGGATCCTCCACCGTGAGGATGTTGCGCAGGCCGTCATTGAGCGTGGCCAGGCCTGCGTACAAAGTGGTGGTCTTGCCCGAACCGGTGGGCCCGGTGACCAGGATGATGCCGTTGGGCAGCTGCAGCGCGGCGCGCAAGGCCTCCAGTACCGCCGGCTGCATGCCCAGGTCCTGCAGCGACAGCGTGCCCTGGTCCTTGTCCAGGATACGCAGCACCACGCGCTCGCCGCCGCGGGCGGGCAGGGTGGACACGCGCACGTCCAGCGCCTTGACCCCCATCGACAGCGAGATGCGGCCGTCCTGCGGAATGCGCTTCTCGGCGATGTCCAGGCGCGCCATCACCTTGATTCGCGACACCAGCATCGGCGCCACCCGGCTGGGCAGGCGCAGCGCTTCGCGCATCACCCCGTCCACCCGGAAGCGGACCAGCAGCGCGCTCTCGAACGGCTCCACGTGCACGTCCGAAGCGCCAACGCGCGCGGCTTCGGCGATCAGCCCGTTGATCAGGCGGATGATCGGTGCATCATCCTGGCTTTCCAGCAGGTCGGCGGTTGCGGGGATGTCCTCTACCAGCAGGTCCAGGTTGGCGTGCAGGTCGAGCGAGTCCATGCCGGCGCCGTGGCCAGCGTCGGCATACACCTCGGCCAGGCGCCGATCAAACGCGACCCGCTGCAACACTTCCACGTGCATAGGCAAGCCCAGGCAGCGTCTGGCTTCGACCAAGGCGATCGGATCGGCGCCCTCGCGCAGGCCGACGCGCACCTCGGAGACCTGCGCTGCGTCGCCAGGCGGCATCATGACCACGCCGTGCTCGCGCGCAAACCCGTAGTCGAAGCCCTGGCCCATGTTCATTGCGAGCGGTCGTTGCTGCCGGGCGCGCCCGGCGCAGCCGGTGGAGAAGCAGGGGCAGGCAGGGGTGCTGGCTGGATCGCGGTCGGGGGTGGGGCTGTCGGAGGAGCCGTGCGCAGGTAGTCACGCACCAGAGCATCCAGCATCGCCTCTTGGCCCGGGTCGCGCAGCTCGCTGTTGCGCATGTAGTCGAAGCGTGACCCCGCGACGCGCTGCGCTTCCAGCGGGCTGCGCACGATGGTGGGGCGGATGAACACCATCAGGTTGGTCTTCGCGCGCGAGCGGGCGGTGTTGCGGAACAGGCCGCCCAGCACGGGGATGTCGCCCAGCAGCGGGATCTTGTTGACCGTCTCGCGGTCGTTCTGGTCCAGCAGTCCGCCCAGCGCCACGATCGCACCGTCGTCCACCATTACCTTGGTCTCCAGTTCGCGCTTGTTGAGAATCAGATCAGAAGAACCCGCGCTGACCGGACCGGCGATCGAGGATACTTCCTGGCGCAGGAACAGGGTGATTCCACCGCCGGCGTTGATCTGCGGCTTGACCTGCAGCTTGATGCCCACGTCCTGGCGCGCGGTGGTCCGGAACGGATTGGTGTTGGCATCGCCCAGCACCTCGCCGGTGGTGATCGGCACTTCCTGTCCCACCAGGATCCGCGCTTCCTCGTTGTCCAGGGTCATGATCGAGGGCGTGGAAAGCAGGTTGGAGCCTGTATCGCTCTTGACCGCGTTGATGATCAGGCCGAACAGCGCATCGCCGCTGCTGCCGCCGAAACCGGCCAGCCCGCCGCTGAGACCCAGCAGGGACTGCAGCGCGGTGCGGCGGGCCAGGTCGAGCGCGCTGTCGACAGTATCGCTATCGTTGCCGTCGGCTTGCCGCTGTGCGGCGATGCCTGCGGCCAGCGGCAGGATTCCCGGACTGGCGCTGGGGTACTGCGTAGCCACGAACGGCACGTTGCTGCCGTTCTTGCCCGCGATCAGCAGCTGCACGCCCAGCTCGCGCGCGGCGTCGTCGGAGATCTCCACCACGATCGCCTCCACCAGCACCTGCTCGCGACGGGTATCGAGCTGGGTGATGACATCAGTCAGCAGGCGCTGGGTCTCAGGATCGGCATTGATGATCAATGCGTTGGCGCCGGGGTAGCGCACGATGACCGGGCGCCTGCCCACCGGGGGCCCGATCACCTGGGTGTCAATGGCGGTGGATTCCGGTGCTGCGCGCCCCTCCGGCGAACCGCTTGTTTTTGCGCCAGGCGCTTGCCCGATCAGTTCCTGCAGCACCGGCAGCAGCTGTTCGGCATTGGCGTGCTGCAGCTTGACCACGCGCACATCGCCGCTGCGCTCGGCACGCCGGTCCAGTTCCAGCACTGTCTGCACCACGCGCTGCACCAGGGCAGGATCGCCGCGCACGACCACCGAGTTGCTGCTTTCCACCGGCAGCACGGAGAGCACCGCGCTCGCACCCTGCGCGCCGCGCGCGCCGAACAGGCCGTTGACCGTGGCCGCCATCTCGCGCGCCGAACTGTTGCGCAAGGTAACCGTGTCGATGCTGGCGCGATCCTGGTCGATCTGCGCCACCAGCCCGCGCAGGCGCCGCAGGTTGTCGGCGTAGTCCGCCACCAGCAGGCTGTTGCCCTGCGGCGTGGCCAGGACCACGCCGCCACGGCCCACCAGCGGGCGCAGGGTCTCGGCGGCGATCCGTGCATCGATGTGGCGCAGCGCAAACACCTCGGTCGCGAAGCCCATCGCCGAGCCGCCGTAGGTACCGGCCTGCTGCGCGGCGGTATCGTCGGGCACCACGCGGTAGGAATTTGCTCCAGTCGGCACGGCCACCATTCCGTTGGCGCGCAGCACCGCCAGCAGCACGCCCAGCATCTCCGGCTCGGACATGGCGCTGTCACGCGAGATCGTGACCGTGCCCTGCACACGCGGGTCGACAATGAAAGTGGTGCGGGTGGCGCGGGCGACGTCCTGGATAAACGCACGCAGGTCGGCCTCCTGCAGGTTCAGGGCAGGCGCGTCCTGCCCGCGGACCGGCGTGGCAGGGGCTGCAAGCAGGACTAGCGCAAGCAGGGCGGGGAGCCAACTGCGCATCCTCATTGCAGCGGCACCGTGATCGACTGGCTCGCGCCGTCCCGCTCGAAGGTGAGCTGCAGGCTTGGCCGCCCGGCCAACTCCTTGGTCAGGTCCTGGTAGCGCTCCGGCGTGAGCGTCTGGCCGTTGACCGACAGCAGCACGTCACCGGCCTGCAGGCCTGCCTGGCGCAGCAGCGCGCCGTCGCCTCGCGGAATCACGGGATAGCCGGAAAGCAGTCCATTGGTTTCACGCGGCGCCAGACCTGC
>Ga0136636_10000967_pt1 | contig 16101 bp, 14 predicted proteins | sample AntDrymUQ8522106_2_FD_104653 | JGI IMG/M metagenome (GOLD analysis project Ga0136636, IMG submission 104653) | Polar desert sand microbial communities from Dry Valleys, Antarctica - metaG UQ852 (21.06) | ecosystem: Environmental > Terrestrial > Soil > Desert | place: Antarctica: Dry Valley... | reverse complement strand
CCCGGCGTCCACTTGGCCGGGCAGACTTCGCCCGGATGGGAGGCAACATACTGAGCGGCCTGGACTTTGCGCAGTAGCTCCTTGGCGTCACGGCCGATACCCAGGTCGTGAATTTCAGCAACCTTGATGACGCCTTCCGGATTGATCACAAAGGTGCCGCGCAGTGCCAGACCTTCTTCTTCAATCATGACGTCGAAATTGCGGGTGATGGCGCCGGTCGGGTCGCCAATCATCGGATAGGTGATCTTGGCGATGGTTTCTGAGGTGTCGTGCCAGGCTTTGTGGGCGAAATGCGTGTCGGTGGACACCGAGTAGCATTCGACGCCGAGCTTCTGGAATTCTGGATAGAGGTCAGCCAGATCGCCCAGCTCGGTCGGGCAGACGAAAGTGAAGTCAGCCGGGTAAAAGAAGACGACTGACCACTTGCCTTTGAGGTCAGCGTCGGAAACGGGGACAAATTTGCCGTTAACAAAAGCGGTTGCTTTGAAAGGCTTGATTTCGGTATTGATGATCGACATGCGGGTTTCTCCTAGTGGGTAATTGATGACAACAAGGCCATGCTAACGAGGCCATCAGATTCGATCCAATTGATTGTGTTGATATTTGCCATAGCAAATTGCTATGGCCTTAATTGGGTTGGTTTAGCTCCTTTAATTTGCCTTGGAAAGGTAGTTCGAAAGCACTAGATTGGTCTTGTCATTGGTCGTAGTTTCATCCTGCAAAACGTATGAACTTGACCCAAATCAAGTGCAGATATTGCGTGATCGGGAATATTGCATTCCTTCGTAGTACTAAATTGCAGAAGCTCATAGGGGACTAGGCCGGATGAATATTTCCAGTGCCATTTTGTACATCGCGCCAGTGCGCCTCGAAGAGGCTTGCGCAGCGTTGCTCCAGATGCCGGGGGTGGAGATTCATGCCCAGACTCCGGAAGGAAAAGTGGTCGTCACGCTGGAAGACGACGATACCAATTCAGCCGCTGATAGTTACGTGGCTTTGCATGGCATTGCCGGCGTTGCATCGGTTGCCATGGTTTACCAATACACCGGCAACGAATCAGATAGCGAGGAGGTAAAGGCGTGAAACTCAATCGACGGGACTTCATCAAGGCCAATGCGGCCGCAGCGGCAATGTCGGCGGCAGGCTTGCCCGCTGCCAGCGCGATCGCGGCAACCGAAAAAGACGAAATTCGCTGGGACAAAGCACCTTGCCGTTTCTGCGGCACCGGTTGCAGCGTGTTGGTCGGCACGCAGGACGGCCGCGTCGTCGCGACGCAGGGTGATCCGGAAGCACCGGTCAACCGCGGCCTGAACTGTATTAAAGGCTATTTCCTCTCCAAGATCATGTATGGCAGCGACCGTCTGAAGACACCCATGCTGCGGATGAAGGATGGCAAGTACGACAAGAATGGTGACTTCGCGCCGATTACCTGGAAACAGGCATTCGACATCATGGAAGAGAAGGCCAAGGCGACACTGAAAGCAAAAGGCCCGAATGGTCTGGCGATGTTTGGTTCCGGCCAGTGGACGGTTTGGGAAGGCTATGCTGCCGCCAAACTGATGAAGGCTGGTTTCCGCACCAACAACCTGGACTGTAACGCGCGTCACTGCATGGCTTCTGCCGTCGCCGGCTTCATGCGTACCTTTGGTATTGATGAGCCGATGGGTTGCTATGATGACATCGAGCATGCCGACGCCTTTGTCCTCTGGGGCTCGAATATGGCGGAAATGCACCCAATTTTGTGGACCCGGATTACCGACCGTAAGCTCTCGAACAAGGGGGTCAAGGTTGCCGTGCTGTCGACTTTCGAGCATCGCTCTTACGAGCTGGCCGACATTCCGATGATCTTCACGCCACAGACCGATTTGGCGATTCTGAATTACATCGCCAACTACATCATCCAGACCGGCAAGGTGAATCAAGCATTTGTCGACAAGAATGCCAATTTCAAGAAGAGTGCGACCGACATCGGCTACGGCTTGCGTCCGACGCATGCGCTGGAAAAGGATGCCACCAGCAACGGTTACCCCGGCGCTGACGGTAAGCCGAAGGGCGACACCGGCAAGTCCGAGGCGATCACCTTCGACGAGTACAAGAAATTTGTATCGGAATACACCGCCGAGAAGGTTTCCAAGCTCTCCGGTGTTTCTGAAAGGGATCTCAAGTCGCTTGCCGAGTTGTATGCTGACCCGAAAATCAAGGTCATGTCGCTGTGGACCATGGGTTTCAATCAACACACCCGTGGCACCTGGGCGAATAACCTCGTCTATAACATCCATTTGCTTACCGGCAAGATCTCTGAGCCGGGTAACAGCCCATTCTCGCTGACTGGCCAGCCCTCCGCCTGCGGTACGGCGCGTGAAGTTGGTACTTTCTCGCATCGTCTGCCGGCTGATTTGCAGGTAACCAATCCTGAACACCGCAAGCACACCGAAGCGCTCTGGGGCTTACCGGATGGGGCGATTCCCGACAAGGTAGGTTTCCACGCTGTTGCCATGGCGCGGGCGCTGAAGGACGGCAAGGTCAATTTCTACTGGCAGCAGTGCAATAACAACATGCAGGCCGGTCCGAACATCAATGAAGAGCTCTACCCCGGCTGGCGTAAAGCGGAAAACTTTATTGTTGTCTCTGATCCGTACCCGACGGTGTCGGCGATGGCGGCCGACCTGATTCTGCCGACCTCAATGTGGGTCGAAAAAGAGGGTGCTTACGGAAATGCCGAGCGGCGTACCCAGTTTTGGCGTCAGCAAGTCAAGGGGCCGGGCGAGTCACGCTCTGATCTCTGGCAACTAATCGAGTTTGCCAAGCGCTTCAAGATGGAAGAGGTCTGGCCGGAAGAGCTGCTGGCTAAAGCGCCGAAACTCAAGGGCAAGACGATGTATGACGTGCTCTTTGCCAATGGCGTGGTGAATAAATACAAAGCCAATGAAATCCAGCCAGGTTTCGATAACGATGAAGCCAAGTTGCTTGGCTTTTACCCACAAAAAGGCTTGTTCGAGGAATACGCTTTGTTTGGCCGTGGTCATGGCCACGATCTGGCCCCGTTCGAGACGTATCACAAGGCGCGTGGTCTGCGTTGGCCGGTGGTTGATGGCAAGGAAACTTTGTGGCGCTTCCGCGAAGGTTACGACCCCTACGTCAAGAAGGGTGAGGGCGTAAAGTTCTACGGTCACAAGGATGGCAAGGCCGTTATTTTTGCGCTGCCCTATCAACCTGCCGCCGAGTCGCCGGACAAGGAGTTTGACCTCTGGATGTCTACCGGTCGTGTGCTTGAACACTGGCATACCGGCACGATGACTCGTCGCGTTCCCGAGCTTTACAAGGCCTTTCCGGATGCTGTTGTCTTTATGCACCCGGATGACGCCAAGGCGCGTGGATTGCAGCGCGGCATGGAGGTTAAGGTGGCTTCCCGGCGTGGCGAGATTCAGCTGCGTATCGAAACACGGGGTCGCAACAAGCCGCCGCGTGGCCTGGTCTTTATCCCCTTCTTTGACGCCGGTCGTTTGGTTAACAAACTGACGCTGGACGCGACTTGTCCGATTTCGAAGGAAACGGACTACAAGAAGTGTGCAGTCAAGATAACCAAGGCTTGATTCAATCCTAGAAACAACCGCTGGCCCTAGGGTCAACGCTAAAAATAAAGGAAAACGGCCGAGGGTAATACCCCGGTCGTCTCTCGGAGGTAAGAAACCATGAGATTCATCACTGCTCTGGCCCTGGCTGTCACCGTGCTCCTCTCCGGGCTTGGTGTTGCCAGTGCGCAGGAAAAAGTGCTGTCTGAACGGGGCGATGTGTCCATCGACCAAATGTCCAAAGTGGATATGTTCCGTCCCGAAAAAGACAAGGAAACAATTCCCCGTAATTTCCAGAAGCAGCCGCCGCTGATCCCGCACAGTATCAAGGGCTACGTCATCACCCAGAACTTCAACAAATGCATGGACTGCCACTCGAAAGAGCGAGCGGAAGAGACGGGCGCGACCAAGGTTGCCAAGTCGCATTATCTGGATCGCGAAGACAAGAAGTCAGCCAATATCTCGCCCCGCCGCTACTTCTGCCATCAGTGCCACGTGCCACAGTACGACGCTAAACCGCTGGTAGAGAATACCTATAAGCCAGCAGCTAAAAAGGGAGCGGAATGATGAGTCTGGAAAAATATACCCCCGCCTGGGTGAAGAGGATTGGCGTTGTTACCGTGCTCTTGCTGTTCCTTGCCGGTGTTGTCTTCTGGGGTGGCTTTAACTGGGCACTTGAGGCAACCAATCAGGAGTCCTTCTGTATTGGCTGTCATGAAATGAAAGAAAACGTTTTCAAGGAATACCAGAACACCATCCACTACACCAACCGTACCGGCGTGCGGGCGACTTGTCCGGATTGCCACGTGCCTAAAGAGTGGGGGCCGAAGATGATTCGCAAGATTCAGGCTTCCAACGAGGTATTGCATAAGATACTCGGTACGATCGATACGCCGGAAAAGTTCAATGCCAAACGTGGTCAGTTGGCGCAGAACGAATGGAATCGGATGAAGGCAAACGATTCCAGAGAGTGCCGTAACTGCCATCGTTACGATTACATGGATTACACCGAACAGGGCAATCGGGCAGCTCGCATGCATCCGAAGGCTTTTGACGAAGGGAAAACCTGTATCGATTGTCACAAGGGTATTGCGCACCAGTTGCCGCAGCTTGACCAACATATCGGCAAGCAGAACGAAGGCTCTGCTGAAATGTCGCATGGCGACAAGCCGAAGGAAGAGAGCAAGTAATTTTCCTTTGTTGGTCACCAATCACAGCCCCGGCCTTGTGCCGGGGTTGTTTTTTGCGGCTAATGCTGCGGTCAACGTGACTAAATCAGGGAAATTTGCAGTAAGCTTGTGAAATAAGCGTTTCCCTGCCAACACTTCTTTATTAAGGTGTGCTACTTTAAGATTGCTGCCGTTACAACGGCCAGTTTTCTTAAACATAAACAAGTAACAGGAGGCACTTAGATGAATAAATCCGAGCTGGTCGAAGTTGCTGCAAAAGAAGCTGGTATTACCAAGGCTGCTGCTGACAAGGTGTTGTCTGCCATCGTCGGTGCAGTAGTCCAGACCGTCGCCAAAGGTGAGTCCGTCACACTCGTTGGTTTTGGTACTTTCAAGTCGGCAGCGCGTGCTGCGCGTACTGGCAAGAATCCAAAAACCGGTGCTACGTTGAAGATTCCCGCTACGACAGTTCCGAAATTTACTGCTGGTACCGCCTTCAAGGCGGCCGTTGCGCCCAAGAAGTCCCCTGCCAAAAAGAAATAAGCTGGCATTACTCAATGCGGGGCTCGCAGTTTACGGGCTCCGCTTTTTAATTTGCGATGACTAATCCGATTCCCGATACCACGCCTGAAAACCCGCCCGTAGTGGCTGAGTCAGCAACTGCGCCCGTGTTTGCACCAGCGCCAGTAGCCGCACCTGCACCTGCACCTGCTCCCGCAGCTGTTTCTGCGCCTCCGCCAAACGACAATCGTCGCCGTCTGCGTGATCTTCTTTCCATTGCTGAGCGCGATAGAACGGATGAGCAGTGGGATGAAATTATCGAGCTGGAAATTCAGCTTGCACCTGGCAACCGCATTTCCGGTAATGAGCAGCATGGTGCTGCTCAAGACCGTCCGCCCATGTTTCATAACAAGCCGGCAGGCACCGGTCAGCCAAAGAAACACCGGCCACGGACAAATAATCCGGGTGGTGGTGGCAGTGGTGGAGGCGGTGGTGGTAGCAATAACAACAACCGCCGGCCGCGCCAGAACAAACCGCCTTCTGGCGGTAATCCAGCCTGAGCGCCTTGTTTCATTTCGATGAAACGGCATAATCGCCGTTATGCAGCAATTTGATCTGATTATCGTGGGTGGCGGCCTGGCTGGCGCCAGCTTGGCCCTTGCCCTGCGGCATAGCCGTTTGCGCATCGCGCTTGTTGAGACTCAACCGCCCCGGCCTGCCGAGGGTTGGGATGCCCGGGTTTATGCAGTTAGCCCGGTAAATGTTGCTTTCCTGGAATCGATTGGCGCCTGGCGGCATCTCGATGCTTCCCGTCTGACGCCAATCCGCGCCATGGAGATTTTTGGCGATGCCGGTGGCAAGCTTGAGTTCTCCAGCTTTGAAGCCGGTGTTTCCGAACTGGGCTGGATACTTGAATCCTCGCTGATGGCCTGCGAGTTTTGGGAAAGTGCCAAGCGGCAAAGTAATCTGACGCTATTTTGTCCGGCCCGGCCTGCCCAACTCGAGTTTCATGCCGATGCCGCCGTTCTTACCCTGAGTGACAGCACGGTGATTTCGGCCAAGTTGCTGGTCGGCGCAGATGGCCGTGACTCTTGGGTGCGTCAGGCGGCAGGTCTTGCTGCGGTCAACACGCCCTACGGCGAAAAAGGCTTGGTGGCCAATTTTTTGACGGAAAAGCCGCACCGCAATGTTGCCTTTCAATGGTTTCGTGATGATGGTGTGCTGGCCTATCTGCCGCTGCCGGGGAACCGTATTTCAATCGTCTGGTCCACGCCTGATGACCATGCTGATGCGCTTTGCGCCTTGCCTCCTGAGCAACTTTGTGACCGTGTTGCAGAAGCCGGTGGCCGTGTTCTCGGTCGCCTTGAACCACTCACCGCGCCAGTGGCCTTCCCGTTGCGCCTGATGCGTGTGCCGCAGACTGTGGCGCCACGCCTTGCGCTGGTTGGCGATGCGGCACATGGTATTCATCCGCTATCCGGTCATGGCATCAATCTCGGTTTTCAGGATGCCAAGGAACTCGCCGTTTTGTTGTCGGCGGTGCAGCCTTGGTGCGATATCGGTGAAGAACGTTTTTTGCAGCGCTACCAACGTGCTCGCCGCGAAGAAACGGTATTGATGCAGACGACGACTGATGGTCTACGCCGCCTGTTTCGCCAGGCACCGCCGGGGCTACGCCCTTTGCGCAATCTTGGGCTGAACCTGACCAATGGTCTGCCAATATTTAAAAATACCCTGGTGCGTTATGCGCTAGGCACCCTCTAGGAGAATTGCATGTTGAGAAAAATGTTGCCGCTCGTTCTGATGCTGGCTTTCGGGTCTGCCGCTGTTGCTGACGAGTCGGATATCAAGAAAGGTATGGAGGCCAAGCTCGGGGCCAAGGTTGAAAGTGTCACCAAGGCGGGGTATCTCGGTCTTTATGAGGTCTATGCCGAGGGAAATATTTTCTATACTGACGAAAAAATGACGGCAATTGTGGTCGGTGGACAGTTGATCGATGGCAAAAGCATGAAGAACATGACCGAAGATCGAATGAAAAGGCTGACTGCGATCAAATTTAGCGACTTGCCGCTCGAGCGTGCCATCAAGCAGGTGCGCGGTGATGGCAAGCGCGTCCTGGCAACTTTTGAAGATCCGAATTGCGGCTACTGCAAGCGTTTAGCCAAGGATTTACAAAAGCTTGAGAATTCTACGGTCTACACCTTTTTATACCCGATTTTGTCGGAAGATTCTGTCCGTAAGTCAAAGCAGATCTGGTGTTCGGCTGATCGCGCCAAGGCGTGGAATGACTGGATGGTCGATGGCAAGGCGCCGGCGGGACGGGATGACTGCGACACAACTGCAGTTAGCAAGAATCAGGAGTTTGGTCGCAAGCTAAATATTACCGGGACGCCGACCATGTTCTTTAGTGATGGTGAGCGTGTGCCGGGGGCGATGGCGCTGGATCGTATTGAGCAAAAACTAAGCCACGGCAAATAAACCCGTTTCGGTTTTCTTAAAAGGGCAGCTTCGGCTGCCCTTTTTTGTTTCAAGGCCTATTTGCTCCCGCTTGATTGTGGTCGGCGGTCTTGATCCGGATCGGCCAAACGGCAGCGATTTTTATTCAGTATTTACCACGGCAGCATTCTGTCGTGATGGCGGCATTTGATTTGCCTCAACTCCTTACAAGTCACTTTAAGTGTTGTTTTTCAGCCATTGATTTTTAAGGGTATTTCGCCCTAAAAATTACTGCGCAAAGTGCGTGTAAGTCATTGTTGCGTAAGAAAAAAATCGAAAATTCACTATTGACTGTGGGGTGATCATGTTCTAAAGTGGGAAAACGTGTTGAAAAGTGGGTAAACAGGGTGGGTCAAGAGATGTTCGAAGGGGCTGCTGCAATCAGTCTGGACGCAAAGGGGCGGCTTGCTATTCCGGCAAGGCACCGCGAATCCCTGCTTGCGGCCGCTGAGGGCGCGCTCGTTCTGACGGCGCACCCGCACCGCTGCTTGCTGCTTTACCCTTCACCGGCCTGGCAGCCGATCCGCGATCAAATTCTCAAGGCGTCCAGTCTTGATCCGCGTTCCGCTTCCATTAAACGCGTTCTGGTCGGTAATGCCCGGACTGAGGAGCTTGATTCTGCCGGCCGCATTCTGGTCGCGCCTGAGTTGCGCGAATACGCCAAGCTGGAAAAAACCGTTTATCTGGTTGGCATGGGCACCCACTTCGAAATCTGGAGTGAGGCGGGCTGGAAGCAGCAGAACGATCTGGCCGCGGAGGCGCTTTCTGGCGACCTGCCGCCGGGCTTCGGGGATTTGGTGCTGTGACGGCGGGTAGCACCCATGTCACGGTGCTGCTCGATGAGGCGGTGGAGTCCCTGGCGATCAAATCCGACGGGGTCTATATCGATGCGACGTTTGGTCGTGGTGGGCATAGCCGGCGCATTCTCAGTAAATTAAATGAAAAAGGCCGCCTGGTGGCGGTTGACCGCGACCTTTATGCCATTGCGGCGGGCGCAGAAATCAAGGATTCCCGTTTTCAGCTAGTACATCGTGCTTTTGGTGAAATTGCCGAAGCAGCCGATGAGGCTGGCGTGCAAGGCGTGGACGGAATTTTGTTTGATGTAGGGGTGTCGTCGCCGCAAATTGACGACGGGGAGCGCGGCTTTAGTTTTCGCTACAACGCGCCGCTCGACATGCGGATGGATACAACGCAGGGCGAGACGGCGGCTGAGTGGCTGGCGCGGGCTGAAATAAAAGAAATTACGGAGGTTATTAGAAATTATGGCGAAGAACGGTTTGCTTTCCAGATTGCAAAGAAGGTTGTGGTTGCTCGGCTCGAACAACCTATTGTCACAACAGGTCAGTTCGCGAGCCTCGTACGCTCGACCGTGCGCACCCGTGAGCCAGGGCAGGACGCGGCGACGCGCAGCTTTCAAGCTTTACGGATTCATATCAATCAAGAGCTCCGCCAGCTGGCGGTAGCACTGCCGCAGGCGCTTGAATTGCTCAAGCCCGGCGGTCGTCTGGTGGTAATTGCCTTTCATTCGCTGGAGGACCGCATCGTCAAAACCTTCATGCGTGAGCAGTCGACCGCAGATGATTTGCCGAAAGGTTTGCCTTTGCGCGCTGATCAGTTGCCCAAGCCGAAGTTGCGCCTGATTGGCAAGATGCAGAAGCCGTCGGTGGCGGAAGTTTCGGCCAATCCGCGCGCTCGCAGCGCCGTGATGCGCGTGGCGGAAAAAATGTAATGGTCCGTTTCAATATGATTCTTCTCCTGACTGTGGTGATTTGCGCGCTGGGTGTGGTGACTTCCCAACACCGCGGCCGCAAGTTGTTTCAGGATCTGGAGCAGGAGCAGGAGCGGGCGCGCCAGCTGGATGTCGAATATGGCCAGCTGCAACTCGAGATGTCGACTTGGGCGACGCATCCGCGCGTGGAAAAAATTGCCCGTGAGCGTCTGCACATGATGGCCCCGGACGCGTTCGGGCGCGTACCGCAGCAACAGGTGGCTGTGCTGCCGAGCAAGAAAGGGGCGCGCTGATGGTTGTGCGTCGTCGCCAGCAGCGTGGCCATCGCTTTACGGAAAGCCCGGTGTTGCAACTGGCTTTGCAAGGCTGGCGCTCGCGGAGCGTCGCTTTGTTGCTGATGGGGGCGTTTTTGACGCTGGTTGGGCGTGGCTTCTATTTGCAAGTGATCAATAACGATTTTCTGCAGGAAAAGGGTGATTCGCGTTATCGCCGCGATATCGAAGTTTCTGCCTCGCGCGGCAAGATTACCGATCGCAATGGCGACATGTTGGCGGTATCGACGCCAATGCGGGCGGTTTGGGCCATTCCGGGTGATGCGCGGGCGATGCCGGTGGCGCAAAAGCGCCAGTTAGCCGCGCTGCTTGATATGAGCCCGAAGGAACTCGACGGCAAGATTGGTTCCGAAAAAACTTTTGTTTACGTCAAGCGTCAGGTGCCGCCGGAAACGGCTGAACGGATTGCGGCATTGAAATTGCCCGGTGTGCATCAGGAAAAAGAATACCGCCGCTATTACCCGACTGGTGACATGACCGCCCATATCGTCGGTTTTACCGGCGTTGATGACAAGGGGCTGGAAGGTGTTGAGCTGGCATTCCAGAATAGCCTACTGGGTCATTCGGGTAGCCGCAGCGTAATCAAGGACCGGCGCGGACAGATCGTCGAAGATGTCGGCGCGCTGAAGCCGCCGATGGATGGCAAGGATGTTCGTCTGGCGCTTGATTCGAAGATTCAATACCTGGCTTATAGCCAGCTCAAGGCCGCCATCGAAAGCAATAATGCGAAAGCGGGCGGAGCGATTGTGATTGATGCCCGGACCGGCGAAATTCTGGCGCTGGCAAACTGGCCAACCTATAACCCGAATAACCGCCAGCACCTTTCCGGGGCGCAACTGCGTAACCGGGCGATCACCGATACCTTTGAACCGGGTTCGGTGATGAAGCCGTTTACGGCGGCGTTGTCGCTTGAGCGGGGCAAAGTGCACTTTAATACCGTGATCAATTGTGCCCCAGGTCGGATCACCATTGGCTCGGCGACCATTTCCGATGCCCACCCGCACGGCGCCTTGACGGTGGCGCAGATTATCCAGAAATCTTCCAACGTCGGTACGGTGAAGATGGCGCTCGCTTTCCCGGCCAAGGAAATGTGGGAAATGTTTGATAGCGTCGGTTTTGGTCAGGCACCGAATCTCGGTTTTCCCGGTGAGGTGAATGGTCGTTTGCGGCCGTGGAAAAACTGGCGGCCGATTGAGCAGGCAACGATGTCTTATGGGCATGGGATTTCGATCAGCTTGGTCCAATTGGCCCGGGCTTATACTGTTTTTGCTCGTGATGGCGAGTTGGTTCCGCTCTCGCTGGTGCGCCTGGATGACACGCCGGTACACGGCGTTCGTATCTTTTCGCCGCAAACGACGCGTGAAGTGCGTGCCATGCTGGAAATGGCCGTGCAGCCGGAAGGGACGGCACCGAAAGCGCGTGTGCCGGGCTATCGCGTTGGCGGCAAAACCGGCACGGCTTATAAGGTTGAAGGCGGTGTGTACGCCAAGAAATACGTCGCTTCGTTTGTTGGTGTGGCGCCGATTAGTGACCCGCGCCTGGTAGTCGCGGTAATGATTGACGAGCCGACCGGCGGCGCCCATTACGGCGGTGATGTGGCTGGTCCGGCATTTTCCCAGATCATGGGCGGCGCCTTGCGGACCATGGGTATCCCGCCGGATGCACCGATTCAAGTGGCCGACGCAGTGGCTGGAAAGGGACGGCTGTGAGCACGCCGCGTGAAATTCTTGACCGCCTGGAGGCGCTCGGTATTGAGCCAACTGGCGTTGCCGACGATAGCCGGCAGGTTATGCCCGGCGATCTCTTTCTGGCTTACCCGGGCAATCTGGCCGATGGCCGTCGCTATATCGACGATGCGCTGGCCCGCGGTGCTGTGGCCGTGCTTTGGCAGCCAGGCGGCGATTTTGCCTGGAATTCGGCGTTGACCGCAGTAAATCTGCGGTCCGAGGCTTTGCGCCCGCTGGCCGGGCCGCTTGCTCACGCCGTCTATGGCCATCCGAGTGAAGGCATGTCGCTGATCGCGATTACCGGTACCAACGGCAAGACGACGATCAGCCAGTGTATTGCCCAAGCCTATCCGAAGCCTTGCGCCATCATCGGCACGCTCGGTGCCGGCTTCCCGGATGCCTTGGTCGAGACTGGCTTCACGACGCCGGAAGCCACCACCTTGATGCGCTATCTGGCCAAATTCCGCGCTGAGCGGGCCGCCGCCTGCGCGCTTGAGGCGAGTTCTATTGGTATCGAAGAGGGCCGAATGAATGGCGCCCGCGTTGATGTTGCGGTTTTCACCAATTTCACCCGTGACCATCTTGATTACCACGGCAGTATGGAAGCCTATGCGGCGGCCAAGGAAAAACTGTTCGCCTGGCCGCGTTTGCGTACGGCGATCATCAATTTCGACGACGAGATGGGTGGCAAGTTGGCCCGTGAGACGACCGCCATGCGCGTACTGGGTTACGCCATCGGTGAGCCGAAGCGTGATTTTCCGGCGCTGGTACGGGCCGAAAACCTGGTTGATACACCGTTTGGCCAACGTTTCAGTCTGGTCGTGCCGAATGGCCGCGCCATGGTTGATACCCCGCTGGTTGGCCGTTACAACATTTCCAATCTGCTAGCGGTGGCCGCGGTGTTGCACGATGCTGGCCTGCAGGCCGTTGATGTGGCGCGCCGCCTTTCTGAATTGACGCCACCACCGGGCCGGATGGAACGCGTTGGTGGTCACGGCGAACCCTTGGTCGTGGTTGATTACGCGCACACGCCAGATGCGCTGGAAAATGCCTTGGCCGCCTTGCGCGATGTTGCCACCCAGCGCGGCGGTCGTCTTTGCGTCGTCTTCGGTTGCGGTGGTGATCGCGACAAAGGCAAGCGGCCGCAGATGGGTCAGGTTGCCGAGAAGATAGCTGACTGTGTGCTGGTGACCAGTGACAATCCGCGTAGCGAAGTTGCCCAGACAATCATTGACGAAATTCTGGCCGGTACGACGCAGGTTGAAGTTGAAGCAGACCGTGCCACGGCGATCCGCCGAGCCGTGCTTGCTGCTGGTGAAGCCGATGTCATTTTGCTCGCTGGCAAAGGGCATGAGACTTATCAGGAAATCGCCGGCATTCGCACCCCATTTTCTGACCTTAAGCAGGCGCAACTTGCGCTCGCCCTGCGTCGCCCTAATTTAAAGGAGGTGGCAGCTTGAACTGGCAACTCTCAAAAGTCGCTGAAGCCGTAGGCGCCCGCATGATCGGCGCCGATGTAGCGCTGGCCGGCGTTTCTACCGACACCCGTGCCGTTGGTGCCGGACAGTTATTTATTGCCTTGCGCGGTGAACGCTTCGATGCGCATGATTTTCTCGCGCCGGCCGTCGCCAGTGGCGCCGCCGCCTTGTTGGTGGCCGATGAAAGCAAAGTGCCAGCCGGCGTTTCGGCCCTTGTCGTTGATGACACACTACTCGCCTTGGGCCGCCTGGCCGCCGCTTGGCGTGCCCAGTTCAGCTTGCCGCTGATTGCCGTGACGGGCTCGAATGGCAAGACGACGACCAAGGAAATGGTCGCCGCTATCCTCAAGGCGCAATTTGGTGACGATGTACTGGCGACGCGGGGTAACTTCAACAACGACATTGGTTTGCCGTTGACCCTGCTGCGCATGAATGCAACGCACCGTGCCGCAGTGATCGAGATGGGCATGAATCATCCCGGCGAAATCGCCTATTTGGCCAAGATCGGCGTGCCGACGGTGGCGCTGGTGACTAACGCTCAGCGGGCCCACCTCGAAGGCATGGGCGATCTAGATGAAGTGGCGCGTGAAAAAGGCAGTATTTTTACCGGTTTGCCGGCCAATGGCATCGCCGTGATCAATGCCGACGATACCTACGCCGATTCCTGGCGTGAGATGGCCGGTGCTCATGCGGTGCGGACTTTTGCCGTCGATCAGGCTGCGGATGTGCATGGCAAGGTGCGTCAGCATGGTCTGGAAACTGGCTTATATCTGACCGCGTCGGAAGGTGAAGCAGAAATTCGTTTGTCTATTCCCGGTCGTCACAATGCCCGCAATGCAGTGGCTGCCGCCGCTGCCTGTCTCGCTGCTGGTTTGCCGATGAGCGCCGTGGCGGCCGGGCTGGAAAGTTTTGCCGGTGTCAAGGGCCGTTTGCAGCGCCGGGCGGGGCTAAAGGGTGCCGAAATTCTCGACGATACCTACAACGCTAATCCGGACTCGGTGCGCGCCGGGATCGACGTGCTGGCTGCCACCATCGGCCGCAAATTGCTGGTGCTCGGCGATATGGGCGAAATTGGTGAAGCTAGCGGCCAGTATCACGATGAAATCGGCGGTTACGCCAAGAGCCAGGGGATTGATCGTCTGTATGCGCTGGGCGATGCGGCGCAGCAGTCTGTACGCAACTTCGGCGAAGGCGCCAAGCACTACTGCAATGTCGAAAAACTGATTGCTGCGGTCGACAAGGAATTAGGGCCGGAAACTACCGTGCTGGTCAAAGGTTCACGCTTTATGAAAATGGAACGGGTGGCCGATGCGCTCGCCGCAGCTTGCGTTGAGGAGAAAAACTAATGCTGCTCGCGTTGGCCCAATGGTTGGCGCAAGACGTTCGCTTCTTCAACGTCTTCAACTACATCACCTTGCGCGCCTTGCTGGCGGCGATGACCGCGTTGCTGATTTGTTTTGCCGCTGGCCCCGGCGTCATCCGCTGGTTGGCCGCCAAGAAAATCGGCCAGGCGGTGCGCAGCGATGGGCCGCAAACCCACCTCGTTAAATCCGGCACGCCAACCATGGGTGGCGTCCTGATCCTGATTTCGATTGGTATCACGACGCTGCTTTGGGCCGATCTGAGCAACAAGTATGTGTGGACGGTGTTGATCGTCACGCTGGGTTATGGCATCGTCGGCTGGTACGACGACTGGAAGAAAGTGGTCTATCGCGACCCGAAGGGCTTGTCGGCCAAATGGAAGTATTTCTGGCAGTCGATCCTTGGCCTGGGCGCTGCCTTGTTTTTGGCTTACTCAGCCAAGTCCGGGGCGCAGACCGAACTGATCGTGCCCTTTTTCAAGTCCGTCGCCTATCCGCTCGGTATTGTCGGCTTCATTGTCCTGACCTATTTCGTCATCGTTGGCACCAGCAACGCGGTAAATCTGACCGATGGTCTGGATGGTCTGGCCATTATGCCGACGGTGATGATCGCCTCGGCCTTTGTCGTTTTTGCCTATGTCACCGGTCACTCTGTGCTGGCCAAATATCTGCTGATTCCTTATGTGCCGGGGGCTGGTGAGCTGTGCATCCTGCTCGCCGCGATTGCCGGGGCGGGTCTTGGCTTTCTGTGGTTCAACGCCTACCCGGCTGAGGTCTTCATGGGTGACGTCGGCGCCCTGTCGCTTGGCGCGGCGCTCGGAACGGTGGCGGTCATCCTGCGCCAGGAAATTGTCCTGCTGATTATGGGCGGTGTCTTTGTCGTCGAAACGCTGTCGGTAATGTTGCAGGTTGGCTACTTCAAATACACCAAGAAACGCTTTGGCGAGGGCCGGCGCATTTTGCGCATGGCGCCGCTGCATCACCACTTTGAACAAACCGGTTGGAAGGAAACGCAAGTCGTCGTTCGCTTCTGGATTATCACCATCATGCTCGTGCTGGTCGGGCTGGCTTCGTTGAAGTTGAGATGAAACGGCCTCCATGCTCACTTTGTTCGCTTCCCACCAAGGGGGCGCAGGCCACCCTTGGGACGGCCCGGCGGGTGCCCTGATGGAACTCAAGGGCAAACGCGTTCTGGTCGTTGGACTCGGTGAGTCCGGACTGGCGATGGCCAAATGGCTGCATCGTCAGGGCGCGTTCGTCCGGGTCGCGGATTCACGCGATAACCCGCCGAATCTGGACTCCTTGGCCCAGGTCGCGCCGAATGCCGAAGTGATCGCCGGGCCGTTTGTCGCTGCTACTTTTGCCGAGGTTGACCTCGTCGCCTTATCGCCGGGTGTGCCCAAGGCGACGTCGCAGATTGCTGCGGTTGACGTTCCTGTTATCTCGGAAATCGAATTGTTCGCCACCGGCGTGCGTGAGCAGGTGCCGGGCTCGAAGATCATTGCCATCACAGGCAGCAACGGCAAAACGACGACGACGGCTTTGACGGCGCATCTGCTGAACGGCGCCGGCGTCACGGCCATCGCTTGCGGCAATATTTCGCCTTCTGCCCTTGATGCCCTGATGGATGCGCAGGATGCCGGCCGGCTACCGGAGGTTTGGGTTGTCGAACTGTCCAGCTTCCAGCTCGAAACGACGCATCACCTGAATGCCGCTGCCGCCACCGTCCTGAATAT
>Ga0136636_10000966_pt1 | contig 16104 bp, 13 predicted proteins | sample AntDrymUQ8522106_2_FD_104653 | JGI IMG/M metagenome (GOLD analysis project Ga0136636, IMG submission 104653) | Polar desert sand microbial communities from Dry Valleys, Antarctica - metaG UQ852 (21.06) | ecosystem: Environmental > Terrestrial > Soil > Desert | place: Antarctica: Dry Valley... | reverse complement strand
TGAGGACACCGACCGAGGCCCAGCCGTGGTCGGTGTCCTCACCGACCACTTAATGCTGCGACAATTTGGGATGCACCCCTTTTTCGTTTTACAGAGTTAGTTGTGGCAAATACTCAAATTTCCCAGCCGTGGTCGGTGTCCTCACCGACCACTTAGAGTTAGTTGTGGCAAATACTCACATTCAATTTTATGTATTTATTGTCATTATCGATACTTCGAAATATTTCATTTTTTTTGCGTGAAAAATTTGTTCAAATCCTTCATTGAAAAACAACTGTATGTATAAAGGGTTTGCATAAATGATATACATTGAACGGGGGTTTATTTGGAGACTTCTCTTTATATCATTAACAAGATGTAGTACTAGTTTTTCATCAAATGGATTAAATAAAAATAAGCAATCAACATCAGCAGGTATTTGGTAGTGTAGAATATTTTCATGTACAATGCTTTGTTGAAACCCATTCTTTTTTGTGGTGATTCTTTGTAAATTTTCAATGGCATCGGCGCAAAATGTAGCAGAAAAATCAACCCCGGATATTTTTTTAAATCCGTGGTAAGCTGCTATACACAAGGCTCTTCCTTTACCACAGCCAATATCTATAAAATGATTTTTAGCATTTTCAGGTATAAGTGTTAATACATTTTCTAACAAAGGGTAACTGATAGGCATGTAGATTGTTGCCTCAGAAATATCTACACCCGTATCAGCCAAATCATTTAATTCATCAGCCCCTGTGGTATTGATGCCGTACTTTTTTTCACCCTTTATTTCTTGTAGTATCAATACAACAGCTAGCCTCCAATTCCAGTTGGTGCCTAAGTAAAAAAAGTATTTTAAATAGGGGATAAGGTTTGTCATTTTAAGAGGAAATATTGTTTTCTATAGAGAGACGGAAGTCAATTATTTTCAATTGTAAACTTATAGTATCGTTCCATTCGTTTTCATCTATAGTAAATAAAATATCTAAAGGCTTGTTTGTTGAAATAAGCTCAAATTTATGTGCCAAATTAAACCCAATGCCGGTTAAAGTTATATTTTGTTGAGATAGCACAAAGCGAATGTGTTTTTCTTTTACTATTTTGGTATAGCCTGTATCACTAACCTGTGCTGCAATAAAAACGGGCCGCATATTTTCTGGTCCAAATGGTTCCATTTGGCAAATTAATTTGTACAACGAATGGGTTATTTCAGAAAATTTTATTTCGGAATCAATAATAATTTCTGGTATAAGTAATTCCGGATCAATCGTATTATTAACTACTTCTTCAAATTGCTTTGTAAAAGCTTCTATATTTTCCGGAAGCAATGATAGGCCGGCAGCAGCAAAATGGCCTCCATAACCCAGCAAATGTTGGCTGCAGGCATGGATAGCTTCATATAAGTTGAAGCCTGTAACACTTCTTGCGCTACCCGAAGCAATGTCCCCGCTTCTTGTAAGTACAATTGTTGGTTTATAATAAGTTTCAATCAATCTGCTCGCTACAATACCAACTACACCTTTATGCCAATGTTCTTTGTACACTACAGTAGTTTTTTTATTTTCAAGATTGATGTCATTTTCTATAATAGCTAAAGCTTCCTCTGTAATGGTAGTGTCGGCAATTTTGCGTTCGGTATTATCTGTATGGAGCATTTCTGCAAGAACTATAGTTTTAGTTTCATCTTTTTCTACAAAAAGCTGTACCGCTTTTTTGGCATCGTCCATTCTGCCTGCTGCATTTACCCTTGGCGCTATCACAAATACTACATTGCTAATGGTCATTTTTTTTTGCAAACCAGCTAGTTTAATGAGTGCCTTTATGCCTGGAGATGGATTGTTATTGATGCGTTCAAGACCATAATAAGCAAGTATTCTGTTTTCACCATTCATGGGTACAATATCTGCTGCAATAGCTGTTGCTACCAAATCAAGGTAACATAAGTAATGTGCTTCATCAATGGTAAAGTGTGTTGCTAGAGCAGTAATTAATTTAAAGCCCACTCCACAGCCGCAAAGCTCTTTATAGGGGTAGTTACAACCTATTTGTTTTGGATTTAAAATGGCAAAAGCTGGTGGAATTGTATCATCTGGTAAATGATGATCGCATACAATGAAATCAATGTTTAATGTTGCTGCGTATATAATTAAATCTACTGATTTAATACCACAATCGAGACTGATTATTAATGAAAATTGATGGGAAGCAGCGTAGTCTATACCCATTTTACTTACGCCATAACCCTCCCTATATCTATGTGGAATATAAAATTCTACCCTGTTTTCATCATATAATAAACAAAGAAATTGATAAAGGCAGGCTACCGAAGTAGTACCATCTACATCATAATCGCCAAATACCAGTATTTTCTGTTTTTGTTCAATTGCTGTGCAGATCCTTGCTATGGCTTTGTCCATATCCTTCATCAAAAATGGATCGTGTAATGCCGCAAGTTGGGGTCTAAAAAATGCTTTCGCTTTTTCAAAATTATTAATGCCCCGCTGTACAAGTATATTGCATATTGTATCATTTACATGTAAAATTTCATGCAAATTTTTAACTTTTTCAGTATCTTTTGGTAATATTTTCCAGCGTTTGATCATGATTGATAGTGATCAGCTTTTTAACTGTTTAATATTTTCTGTCTGTTGTATATCGTACAAGCTTTTCTAATGCCTGCCTCACGTCTCCGTCTGGAAATTCATATAAAAGTTGTAGCGCTTCGTCTCTATAGAAGTACATTTTGTCCTGCGCATATTTTATTCCACCACATGAAACTACAGTGTCAACCAAATACTTTACTTTTTTAGGATTTTCGTTTTCGTTTTTTACTATGTTGATTAATTCTCTTCTTTTTGATTTTTCGATATTGTTGAGTGTGTATATCAGGGGTAAAGTTAATTTTTTCTCCTTTATATCATTACCCGTTGGCTTACCAACATCATCGGTTCCATAATCAAACAAGTCATCTTTAATTTGAAATGCGATACCCACTTTTTCTCCAAAAGCCTTCATTTTGCCAGTAATTAAATCGTCTTTACTTGTTGTCCACGCACCAACACCACAGGCAGCAGATAAAAGAGAGGCGGTTTTATTTCTGATAATTTCAAAATATATAGCTTCATCAAGGTTTAAGTTTCTTGACTTTTCAATTTGTAAAAGCTCCCCTTCGCTCATTTGTTTTACAGCCTCAGAAACTATTCTTAAATGTTCAAATTCACTATGGTCCGTAGAAAGTAATAAACCCTTCGATAGTAAATAGTCTCCAACTAATACAGCAATTTTATTTTTCCAGATAGCATTAATGGAGAAAAATCCTCTACGTTCCAATGATTCATCCACAACATCATCGTGTACTAATGTAGCAGTGTGCAATAGTTCTACTAATGCAGCAGCCCTATAAGTGCTTTCATTAATTGGGGCGTTAAGTTTAGCACTTAAAAAAACAAACATGGGTCTTAACTGCTTGCCTTTTCTTTTGATAATGTATTTCATTATCCTATCTAGCAGCGGTGCATGGCTTTTTACAGAATCAGCAAATTTTTTTTCAAATATTTTTAATTCTTCGCCTATAACGTTTTGTACAAAATCCATCCTAATAAATATAAGGGCAATATAGTTCACTAAAACGCCAGTACAAAGTAATTAGGTGTTTTATTTTAGTGAAAATTATGAAGTAAAAGTAAAACTATAAATAATAAATATATAAATCAATGCAGCACATACTTTTTATTTATAGTCTGTCATATTTAAACGTAAGAGAGTTAATTGAGAAATAACTTAAATAAATCATAAAAAATTTTGGTTTTTAAATCTCAAGTGATACTTTTGCGTGCAATCAATTCGTAATTTTAGAAATAAATAATTATTTAGTTATGCCAAGCAAAAAGTACAAATTACTATTAGGGCTTATAACCCTACTAACAACTACAACCTTTGCCCAGGAGGGTGCAGGTTATAGTATCTACGACTCAACTGTGATTTCTCCAAAAAATATGCCACAGCAAAATGAGTTTTGGAATAATACCTATAATTTTCCATCAAAACCAAGAAATATGTGGGAAGTTGGAGCTTCTCTTGGAGCGTTAACAATTTCAGGTGATGTATCTTCCAGATTCCCTACAATGGGTTTTGCAGTTCATGCAAGAAAAGCATTTGGTTATATTTTCTCCATGAGATTACAGTATGTTAATGGTACTGCAACAGGTTTAAATTGGCAAGGTGGCTTTAATTATGCAAAAAATCCAGCCTGGGTTACTTCTACTATTGGTGGAAATTTACCACCAACTAAAGGTTACAACTCTCAAATTAGAGACAATGCTGGAAATCTTACCACGCAAACAGGTGCTGCTGCTCAACGTGTTTATTACAATTACAAATCACGTGTACAGGATCTATCTTTACAAGGTATTGTTACCCTCAATAATGTGCGTTTTCACAAGCAAAAAACTGGATTTACCTTATATGGTGGTGCAGGTATAGGTTTTACAGCCTTCAACACAATGGTAAATGCACTTGATGCAAGTGGTAATCCTTACAGTGCTTTATTTAATGCAACCGCCGCTGCTAACAGTGGCCTTCAATACGCTAATAGAAGGGATATCATTAAGCAATTGAAAGCAGGTATGGATAATACGTACGAAACAGCAGGGCAAACAGATGCAGGTATTCGTAACCCAAAACTTGGAAAAAATACACTAAAACCTTCTGGTATGGTAATAGCTGGTATTGCTTACAAATTAAGTAAGCGTATCAATATTGCTTTAGAAGATAGACACACATTTGTAAAATCCGATTTAATGGATGGTCAAAGTTGGCAAGATAATCCTGCCGGTGATGGAGCCTTAACTCGTGACTTTGATTCATGGAATTTTCTTTCATTAGGTATAAACTTTAACTTAGGTGCTAAATCTGTAGAACCACTTTGGTGGCTAAATCCACTTGATTATGCTTACAGTGAGTTAAACAATCCAAAGCACATGAAATTGCCAAAGCCAGTATTTGAAGATACAGATGGTGATGGTATTACAGATCAGTTAGACAGAGAGCCAAATACTGTAGCAGGTGCACCGGTAGATTCTCATGGTGTTGCTAAAGATACAGATGGTGATGGTGTTCCTGATTATAAGGATAAGCAATTAATTACTCCTACAGAATGTCAACCTGTTGATGCAGACGGAGTAGGTAAATGCCCTGAACCAGCTTGCTGTAAAGAAAATAGAGCATTAATTGATGAAATGAGAACTAATGGTGTTTCTGGCAATTGCCCAGGCGATTACCCTAGTCTTAATTTAAAAGGAGTTTCTTTAACTGCGGATAACAAAGCTTTTTTAGCTACTGTTGCAAGCAAACTAAAAGAAAAACCAACTTGTACTATAACTGTTACGGCTTATCCAAAAGCAGACAAGCGTCAACAAGCTATGGCAGACAAAAAGCTTGAGTTAGTTAAAAACTACCTTGTTGAGAAATTAGGTATAAGTGCCGATAGAATTTCTACAGATAAAGTGATTGATGGTGGAGATGCTAATACAATTGATATCAAATCAAATTAATTAATACATCTTATTTGAATGTAAAACCCCTCTCGCAATGCAGAGGGGTTTTATTATTAGTACTATTATAGATTCCGTTTAATGTAATAGTAATTAACTTATTTAAATGACATTGTTATAAACGGGGTAAGCTTTTTTAATTTTTAATAGATTTTAGTACAAACGTATTTTTTTGAATTAGTTGAAATACAAAAGGGCATTTCAAAATGAATATTTTCACTGCTGTGCCACGAGGTAAGTATTGATATATTCATTTTTAAAAAAACTTAACATATACTTTTTGTGTGTTTGATAATTTGGCCGGAATTTTAATTTAATTCCACTAAATTTGCATCCTTTATGCGTAATAAGTTAAATTTATTTATTGCTTTTATATGTTTAGTTGTTTTTTCTTCTTGTAACAGCAAGTTTAATAAAATAATGAAAAGCAAAGATTATGGGTACAAGCTCAAAATGGCTGATGAGTATTATCAAAATGGTGAGTACAGAATAGCACAGCAAATGTATGAAGAGCTATATCCTGTATACAAAGGAACTGATAAATTTGAAGAGCTTTATTATAAGGATGCCTATTGTTTTTACTATATGAAAAATTATAGAGATGCAGAAAATTTTTTTAAAGGGTTTTTAGAGGTATTTCCAAATAGTACAAAAGCTGCAGAAGTTGATTTCATGCATGCTATGTGTTTTTACAAGCAGTCTCCTAAGTTAGAACTTGAACAAACAAATACGGCAAAAGCAATAGGTGTAATGCAATCTTTTATCAATACGCATCCTGGATCAAGCAAAATTAATGAAGCAACAGAAATTATAGATAAGTGTAGAGCAAAGCTTGAAGAAAAAGAATTAAGGGGTGCTGATTTATATTTTAAAGTCGGTCAATTTCGGGCAGCAGCAATTTCTTATAATAACTTGCTTAACAATTATCCTGAATCTGTACATGCAGATATATATAAGCTGCAGGGTATAAAGGCATATTTTAAGTTTGCTAAATTGAGTATTGTTGATAAGCAGATAGAACGATTTGAAAAAGTATTAGCAGAATATCAAGACTTTAGTGATCGTTTTCCTGACAGTAGTTTAAAAGAAGAAGCACAAGAAATAAATAGTTTAAGTATTAGTAACATTAAAGAAATACAAAATGAGCAAATTAAGACGTCAACACAGTTCTAGCACAAGCAGTGTTGTAGAGCCTAAAAATCTGTTTGATATAAAGCAAAAAACAGGTAACCTTTATGAGTCTATTGCAATAATAGCAAAAAGGGCAAATCAAATTAATATTTCAATAAAGGAGGAATTGCACAATAAGCTCGAAGAATTTGCTAGTCATACTGATAGTCTTGAAGAAATTCATGAAAATAAAGAGCAAATAGAAATATCTAAAGCTTACGAGCGTATGCCAAACCCAGCATTATTAGCCTCAACAGAGTTTATGGAGGATAAAATTTACTATCGTAGAAATGAAGAAGATTTATTTAGTTAAATTTTATTTTTTAAAATAGTTCTTAAATAAAAACTTATACTTTTAGTTCCGCTTTATGGCGGAATTTTTTTTATGATGAAAAATAAGAAAATATTAATTGGGATTTCTGGCAGTATTGCCGCTTATAAAATTCCGATTTTGGTTAGAATGTTAGTAAAAGCAGGTGCAGAAGTTAAAATAATAATGACTGCAGCTTCTAAAGATTTTGTAGCCCCGCTAACGTTATCTACTTTAACAAAAAATGAAGTTTTAATTGGTTTATCAGAGAATGATGCCTGGGCTAACCACGTAATGCTTGGGAGGTGGGCAGATGTATTTTTAATAGCGCCCTTAAGTTGCAATACGTTGGCTAAACTTGCAAATGGTTTGTGTGATAATTTGCTTACTGCAGTTTATCTTTCATCCACCTGTCCGGTTGTAGTAGCTCCGGCTATGGATGAAGATATGTGGCACCATCCTTCAATAAGGCAAAATATAGAGGTAATTAAAAAATATGGCAATTCAGTTATTCCTGTAGGAAATGGCGAACTTGCAAGTGGACTTATTGGAGAAGGTAGAATGGCTGAGCCTGAAAATATTTTTTCCTGGATAAATAATTTTTTGTCTATTGATAAGCCCTTACAGGGTAAAAAGGTGTTGGTTTCAGCCGGCCCCACGTACGAAGCTATTGATCCTGTGAGGTTTATAGGTAACTATTCTTCTGGTAAAATGGGGTTAGCGATAGCAAATGAACTCGTTAATAAAGGGGCTAAAGTTACTGTAGTACTTGGCCCATCGCTTGAACATGTATCCAATGACTACACAGTAATAAGAGTGAAATCTGCAGAGGATATGTACAACTCCTGCATTTCATTATTCCCGGATATGGATATTGCTGTTATGAGTGCAGCGGTTGCTGATTACACGCCAGTTGCAACGGCATTACAAAAAATAAAAAAATCTGACGATGTATTCTCTATAGATTTAAAGAAAACAAAAGATATATTAAAGCATCTCGGTACAATAAAAAAAGCAGGTCAGGTACTTGTAGGTTTTGCTTTAGAAACAAATAACGAGAAAGAATTTGCGCTTAAGAAATTATCTGACAAGAATGCAGATTTAATAATTTTAAATTCATTAAACGATAAAGGTGCAGGTTTTGGAACCGACACAAATAAAGTTACCATTTTTGATAAAAAGGGGAATGAATATCAGTTTGATACGAAATTAAAAACAGCCGTTGCTATGGATATTGTAAATACAATTATCAATTATTAGTTATGAAAATATTATACCTTCTATTTACAGGTTTATTTACTTTTAGTGCCTTTATAACTACTGCACAAGAATTAAATGCGAGGGTAACCGTAAACAGCACCAGGGTGGGCAACACAGTAAATAGAAATACTTTTCAAACGCTTCAAAATGCACTCAACAGTTTTTTAAACAATCGAAAATGGACTAGTGATAATTTTTTGGCAGTTGAAAAGATTGATTGTAATTTTTTATTGAATCTTCAACCTACAGAAGAGGCTAATGTTTACACTGCTAATCTTACAATTCAGGCGGCAAGGCCTATTTTAAACTCAACTTACGTATCTCCGTTGGTAAATTACCAGGATCAAGATATTAGTTTTAAATATATAGAATTTCAACAATTAGAATTTAATGATAACAGGGTAACGGGTAGTGATCCACAAGCTTCAAATTTAACCGCAGTTTTTGCATATTATGCCTATTTGATACTTGCATTCGATTATAATTCTTATTCGCTTAAAGGTGGTGCCTCTTATTTTCAAAAAGCCCAAAATGTTATTAATAATGCACCCGAAGCAAGGGGCATAAGCGGATGGAAAGCTTTTGATGGTATTAGAAACCGATATTGGTTAGTTGAAAATATGCTAAATAGTCGCTACTCAATTATTAATGATATTTATTACAATTATTACAGATTAAGTTTTGATAAAATGTATGCAGACGAAAATATTGCAAGAGGTGAAATGTTAAATGTATTAAACCTTTTAAATACTTTTAATAATGATAATCCTAATACAATGATCAATCAATTTTTTTTCCAGGGAAAGGCAACCGAATTGATTAAAATTTTCTCCAAATCACAACCCCAGGATAAAACAAGGGCATCAGAAATTTTACAGAAAATGGATTTAACAAATAGAGACAGATATAAAAGTGAATTAAAATGATGAAATATTTAATTTTATTATCTATTTGTTTATACTTTTTAAATGCGTGTACAAAAAAGGTTCCCATACTTGAACCTGCAAAAATGGAAACTGTATTGTGGGATATAATTCAGTTAGAAGCTTACGCTCAGTTAATTGTACCGCCAGATTCACAAAAAATGAGTGCTAAAAAAAATGCTCTGTTACAACAAAAAATTTTTTCGCTCCATGGTGTAAATAGAGAGCAATATTATAAGAGCTATGAATTTTATAATGAACGCCCCGATATGATGCGTATTATTCTTGACAGTGTAATAAACAAAGCAGATAGAAACAGAGATAAAATGATGCAGAGGAGATATGGTAAAACTGGAATAGTAAAATAATAAATACTATTTTCCCCATCTGTAACTATCTATTTGTAAACCCGCTAAATCAATTACTCTATCTACCACAGTAGCTGCAACCTCTTCAATAGTAGATGGCCTGCTATAAAATGAAGGTGTTGCAGGGCAAATAATTCCACCAGCTACGGTTACTGTTTCCATATTCCTAATATGTATCAGGTTGTAAGGAGTATCCCTCACCACACAAATTAGCTTTCTACGTTCTTTTAAAATAACATCTGCGGCCCTTGAAATTAAATCATTGCTGATACCTGTTGCTATTCTGCCCAAGGTACCCATGCTACAGGGCACAATAATCATGGTGTTGTATTTACCAGAGCCAGAGGCAAACGGCGCATTAAAATCTTGTTGTGTATAAAACTTCGCCGGATAATTGATGTATTCATCATTACCTAACTCAGTTTTCCACACCTCTTTTGCATTGGTAGTAAGCACTACAGATAGTTCTTCCCACTGGTTTTGTATTGTGAATAGTTTATCTAATAATACCTTTGAATAAATTGAGCCACTTGCGCCAGTTATAGCAACTAAAATTTTATGCATTATTTTGTGTTTTAATATTTTATAAGCTAACAAACAATATTTATATGCAAAAGGTTATCTTGTTTTTTTTAATTTTTGGTTTATCTTTTTCAATTTGCTCTTTTGATACTGCTGGTAAAGATAAAATTGAATGGCTAACGGTTGCAGAAATGCAGGTAGCGTATGGTAAATTACAAAAGCCAATTTTAATTGATGTTTACACTAATTGGTGCGGATGGTGTAAAGTAATGGACAAAGTAACTTATAAAAATAATAATGTTGTAAAATATATAAATGAACATTTTTATGCAATAAAGTTAGATGCAGAAAGTACAGATGTATTTGAATGGGGTGCAAATAAATTTGAATATGATACACAGCTAAAAGTAAATGGATTGTCAGTTTACTTATTAAATGGTGAGTTGAGTTTCCCTTCCACGGTATTTCTAACTGATTTAAATGCCCAACCTGCTGCATTACCTGGCTATTTAAAACCAACGGAAATTGAGGCTCCCCTTAAATTTTTCGGCGATGGTATTTACAAGGTTTCCACTTTTACTGAGTTTGCACGATCTTTTAAAACCAATTGGTAATAGAGGTTCAACTTTAAAAGCTGATTTTAATAGGCAATAGTTATAAATTGTTTACATGTAAGTACCTGTACAATGTATATTTTTTATCCTGTTTTATTAATGCTATTTATTCTGTAAGTTTTTTTGATGCACTACAACAGTTTTATGCTTAACAGCAAGCCTTTACATTGGCTATAAATACTAACACAATTTTTTGATTTGTAATTCGTTTTTGAATATTAGGTAACTTTTTTAATGGAATGTTGGTAATAATGTTGCCACATCTTTAGAAAATAACAATATAAAATATTCTGTATGAACCTGCTTGAATGGATATTCTGGATTGCATTTGCAATTGTATTCTATGCTTTTGTTGGCTATGGTATTGTGTTATATGCTATGGTTATTATTAAGCGCTTTATAAAAAAGAGTATTCCTCAATCGGCAATATTGTTTGAGCCAGAAATAACACTGGTAATTCCTTGTTTTAATGAAGCTGATATTTTAGTTGATAAGATAAATAACTGTACACAGCTTGATTACCCTTCTAATAAGCTTAAGCTTGTTTTTATTACAGATGGCTCCTCAGATAATTCTGCTGACGTATTGCAGCAATACCCTTTTGTAGAGGTATTACATAAAAATTATAGAGCAGGTAAAACTGCGGCAGAAAACAGGGCAATGCTTTTTGTAAATACCCCATTTGTTATTTTTTCTGATGCTAATACCATGCTTAACAAAGAGGCTGTTAGAAACATTGTAAAGCATTTTGCAAATGATATAGTAGGTTGTGTATCTGGCGAAAAAAGAATCATTACAGACGCTTCAGATAGTGCAAGTGCTGCCGGTGAGGGTATATACTGGAAGTATGAATCGCTATTAAAAAAATTAGATTCAGAATTATATAGTGCAGTAGGTGCAGCAGGCGAATTGGTAGCTTTTAGAACTTCTCTGTATAAAGATTTGCCAGATGATACTTTGCTGGATGATTTTATGCAATCTATGCAAATGGCTGCTGCTGGTTACAAAATAGTCTATGAGCCCGAAGCCTATGCTGTAGAAACAGCTTCTGCTAGTGTATCGGAAGAACTTAAGCGGAAAGTACGCATTTGTGCCGGTGGCTGGCAATCTATAAGCAGGCTATCCTCTTCCTTAAGCTTTAGCCGTACACCCCTCCTTTTCTTTCAGTACGTTAGTCATCGTGTATTAAGGTGGACAGTTACTCCTTTTTTATTGATTGCAATCATTATTATCAATATTTTTTTGGCTTTGGATGATAACCTCTTTTATATACTATCGGGAGTTGGGCAAATTTTATTTTATGCCGCTGCAATAGTTGGATACATTTTAGAAAATAAGCGTGTAAGGTTTAAGCCGGTTTTTGTTCCTTATTATTTTTGCGTAATGAACTATGCAGTTGTAGCAGGTTTAAAGCGTTATTTATCTGGCGGGCAAAAAGCAACATGGGATAAAGCCCAACGAAAAACAATATTAGCACCAAGATAGTTATACCAAAATGGAATAATTAAAACGCAATAAATCTATCCAGTAAATCCAATGCAATCAGTAATTTATCCTTTAAAGTTTGTAAATAATGCAAAACCGGTAGCCGCCGGCATAAGCAGCTATAAATATACTGGCGTAATAAAATATACTATTGCCGGTATGCTACTTGGTTTAATGCTTGTAGTAAATGCTTTACTGCTAAATTACCAAAGTGGTTTTAAAGGACCCTGGTTTAATATTTTTGATTATTCTCCAGATTTTACAGTTATCATTTTATGCCCGCTTATTTTAAGTTTATTGTTTTGTTTTATAGGTATTAAGCGGGAGCAGTTAGTTAATTTCAATAACCAAATACAGGCTAATTTAACACAGGAACAAATGATAAGCTCTGCAGCAGATCATCAATTAAATTTATTGGCTAAAGTTGTATCTCAGGTTAACGAATCTATTATTATTTCTGATGAAAATGGGCTTATTCTTTGGGCGAACGATGGGTTTACTAACATATCTGGCTACGAGCTAAATGAAGTGCTGCAAAAAAAACCAGCCTTTTTTTTGTATGGACCCGATACTGACAAAGCAGTAGTTAAAAGAATCAATGAAAATCTTTTTAAAGGTGAAGCTGTGGTAGAGGAACTGCTGTACTATAAGAAAGATGGAACTCCCTTTTGGGTATCTATTAGTGTAAAACCAATATTAGATGAGGTTGGAAATATTACACAATATATTGCAATTGAAAATGACATTACCAGCCGAAAAGAAAGAGAGTTTGCAATAGAAGAATTGTATAAAGAAGTAGCTGACTATAAATTTGCCTTAGACCAGTCTGCTATTGTAAGTATATTTAGTGTTACAGGTAAAGTGGTACATGTAAATGAACGTTTTTGCGAATTAAATGGCATAATTGAAAAAGACATTGTAGGTGAAGATTACCGATCGGTTAGTTTAAGCATGAGGGATAAAACTGTTTTGCATCCAATATGGAAAAAATTATTAGAAGGTGATATTTGGAAAGGTGAACTGATAAATAAAAATTGTAACGGTAAGTCATATTGGGCAGAAACTACCATTGTGCCATTACTGGATTACAACGGAAGGCCTCACCAGTTTTTAGCAATACAGAATGATATTACTGAACGTAAGGCATTAGAAGAACAACTAATAACAAGTAAGAGTAAATTAGAACTTGCAATGCAGATTGCTCAGTTGGGAAGCTGGGAAATAGATGCAATAAGTAAATCACTCTATCTCTCAAAAGAACTCAGAATCATTTATCATTTTCCTCAGCAGGGCGATATTTCATTAGTAGAATTATTTAGTAAAATCCATCCGGACGATGTTAGCCTTATGGATGAACGAATGAACCTTACCAATGGTATTACAAAGCAAAATGAATTTGAGTACCGTTTTATAATAGATGGAGAAATCAGGTACATGTTATCAGAAATATCTCCACGGGTAAATGAACAGGGAAACCTGATTGGTTCGTTTGGTACGGTACGAGACATTACCCAACAAAAATTAAGCAATTTGGCTTTAAAGAAAAGTGAAGAAGAAAAAGCTGCAGTAATCAATAATGCACAAACCATGATTTGTATCCACGATATGAATGGTATTATTTTAGATGTAAATGCGGCTGGTGAAAAAATGAGTGGCTTTACCAAAGAAGAAGTGGTTGGTATAAATTTAAAATTAATTGTATCACCTGATTTTCAAGAGTATTTTAAAAATTATTTAGTAGAAATTAATACCAATAAAACTGCAAAAGGCTCGTTACAAATAATTAACAAAGCCGGACAAAAAAGAGCGTGGCTATATCAAAATACCGTATATGATAATAATGGTAACAACCCTTATGTAATTGCCAGTGCTATTGACATTACAGAATCTGTAAAGGCACAAAATGAAATTGAAAGGCAACAACAGTTTATACGCCAGATAATTGATAATAGCCCAAATGTAATTTTTGTGATGAATGAAGAGCAGCAGATTGTATTGAGTAACAAAACTTTTAATCAGTATTATCAATACAACGAAAAAGAAACGCCCTTTGCAAGTACATTGTCTAAAGGGCCATCAGATATTTTTCTGGGAGATTATAGCAGTATGCTAGAATTGGAAGAATCAGAAACTATTCGCATGGAAGGCTCCATGCAGACGCTTGATTTTAATAACAATATTACCTGGTTTAACATCATTAAAAAGTGTTTTAAAGAAAAGAGTGGAAAAAAATATATACTTGGCTTTGGGATGGATATTACTACCAGATTCAATGTAGAGTCGGATTTAATAGCTGCAAACGAAATGGTTGAACGGTCTTTAAAAGTTAAAGATCAGTTTATATCAAACATGAGTCATGAAATACGTACCCCTCTTAATGCTGTTATAGGATTTACAGATTTACTTGCAGAAACAAGCCTCAACAGCGAGCAGGCAGATTACATAGGTATAGTAAAAACGGCTTCTCAAAATTTGCTGGCACTTATTAATAATATACTTGATTTATCAAAGATAGAATCAGGTAATCTTGCACTTGAATGTTTGCCGGTAGATATTAAGAAGATAGTTACCGATTCAGCCAGAATACTGGAACCTAAAGCAAAAAACAAAGGTGTAAAAATGATTTGCACTTTAGATAGTAATATTCCAGATAAAATGATGGGAGATCAATTAAGGTTGTCTCAAATATTATTTAACCTGTTAGGCAATGCTGTAAAATTTACAGATAGCGGTTATGTAGAACTATCTTGTAAAATGGTGGCCGGATCAGACAGTAAGAAGCATTATATAGCTTTTTCAGTTAAGGATACTGGTATTGGAGTTGCCCAGGAAAAACAAGCCGATATATTTGAAAGGTTTACACAGGCCAATACAGATACACAACGGCTTTATGGAGGTACAGGCCTTGGTTTAAACATAGCAAAGAGTATTGTAGATATGTATGGCGGTACTCTTACTATGGAGAGCATACCAAATATAGGTACCACCTTTAATTTTATTTTACCATTTAAGATATATGAAGGAAATGAAATTTTAAAAGAAGTGAAATCAATAGATGGGGAAACAATTTTATCTATAAATGCTGTAAAAGCTATTCATGTTTTACTTGCCGAAGATAATATGGTAAATGCAATGCTTGCACGGCAGGTATTAAAAAATGCAGGTTTTATTGTGGAGCATGTTGTAAATGGTGCACTTGCTGTAGAAATGGTGCAACAACAACATTTTGATATAGTTTTAATGGATATTCAAATGCCTGTAATGAATGGTATTCTTGCTACAAAAAATATACGGCAGCTAGTGGGTGAAATTTCTACCATTCCTATTGTGGCGATGACAGCGCACTCCCTTTATGGTGAAATGCAAAATTGCTACAACGCCGGTATGTCAGGCTATGTATCTAAACCCTTTAAACCCGAAAATTTATTTACAGCAATAATTGATGCAATTAAATCTACCCAACAAAATAAAATACTCAATTTTGCGTTAAATGACCAAGTAGTAAACCCCTAGCTATTTAAATCCCTATTTTTAATATAAATCCGTACACAAATGCTAAAAATTATCCTCAAACTTACCGTACACTAATTATTATCTTTTAGATAATTAACAACTCATTTATTCTTCCCTGATGGTTTAATAAATTATATCTGTAGGTGCTAGTTTAAAAATAGCACAGCAGTAATGCAATCCGGTAAACTACTAAATCCCCTATTAAAATGACAACCGAACAATTACCCGTTAACATCGATCTCAGTTATTTGCACACAGTAACCGGAGGCGATAAGGCTTTTGAAAAAATGTTACTGGAAGGTGCAGTAGCTGATATACAAGTTAAAATTGACAGCCTGCAAAGAGCCTGGGAAATGGAAGATGCTTCTTCTATACGTATGAATGCACACTCACTTAAATCGTTGA
>Ga0136636_10000965_pt1 | contig 16117 bp, 13 predicted proteins | sample AntDrymUQ8522106_2_FD_104653 | JGI IMG/M metagenome (GOLD analysis project Ga0136636, IMG submission 104653) | Polar desert sand microbial communities from Dry Valleys, Antarctica - metaG UQ852 (21.06) | ecosystem: Environmental > Terrestrial > Soil > Desert | place: Antarctica: Dry Valley... | reverse complement strand
GCGGCCAACATCCCAACCGTCTGGACCATTGCCCATACGGATATCGGTAACAAGACCGACAATTGAACCTTTGGCGCCATCGAGCACTGATATGGCGTCGGCGCCGCTATGAGCAAGACAAACCGAGTACCCACTTTCTTGCAAAGCATCTTCCACTGAATGGCCGATGAGTACCTCGTCATCAACGACAAGAATCAGGACTGAAGGTTCCAATGGTCTTACTCCGGTATAAAAGCGGGCAGCAATCTCAAACCGCAGTCGTGAAAGCCATTAAAGGGTGGCTACATATGCACTGATTTAGCAACAGATTATCCGTGTTGATAAATGTAAGTCACTCCGACACCAAAATCTCAACACATCAAAAACGCCAAAATGGGTTGATCGTTCCATCAGTCGAATAAAGTCGTGAGTTCGAGCAGTACGTGTTATGCTTAACGAATGCAGCGCGATTTGGCGCTAATTACTTCTGACTTTTCGGCTCTCACCCCGCGAGCCTCGGGTTTTTGAACGGAACCTCATGGCCAATTTACCTATTGATGCGGAACACGCGGTGGTAAGCCTGACGATGGCTGTGATCCATGAATCGCCGACGCCGCTCCTGCTGCTCGATGGCGAGTTGGGCGTTGTCGGAGCGAGCGTATCTTTCTGTGACGCTTTCGGGATCGAGTCAGCGACGGTAAAGGGGTGCCCGCTGTTTGAGCTTGGGACGGGAGAATGGGATGTTCCGGCGTTGCGCGCGCTTTTCAGCTCAGTAGCTTCGGGTACGCCGCAGATTGCTGCTTTAGAAATCGAACTCGAGCGGCCGGATTTCGAAAAGCGCTGCCTGATCATCAATGCGCGTCAGCTAGCATATCACGACATTTGTCATCCACGCCTGCTAATGGCCGTGGCAGATGTAACGGATGCGCGCGCCAACAGTCGCGCGAAGAACTCCGTCATCGAACATCTCGGCGTGCGCCTTGAAGAGGTTCGGCACCGGGTCGCTAACAGTCTTCAGATCGTGGCAACCCTTTTGTTGCAAGCCGCGCGGCGAACAACCTCAGACGAGACGAGGGATAACATGAACGAAGCGCATCATCGCGTGATGTCCGTCGCCGCGCTTGAACGACAACTCTCGGCATCTCCAGCAGGCGACGAAAGTGTCGAACTGCGAACCTATTTTACAAATCTCTGCTCTAACATTTCCAGTTCGATGGTCGATGATAACGACAATGTCACGTTGGTCGTGACAGGAGGCGGACTGGTTACGCCCAGGGTATCTATCAGTCTGGGCCTGATCGTTACCGAGCTCGTGATTAACGCGCTAAAGTACGCATTCCCGGACGCTCGTTCCGGCAGGATCGAGATTGGTTACGAAGCACAGGGCCCTAATTGGACTCTGTCGATTAGGGACGACGGGGTCGGCATGCCAAATGACCGAGCCGACAACCGCACCGGACTTGGAACGAACATCGTTCGAGCCTTGGCTCACCAACTTCAGGCGACGGTTGATGTAGCGCCCGGAACGCCTGGAACAGTTGTTTGCATCAAACATGTCAAGGTCGCGTTAGTCAGCGGTATTAAGGACGAGGCCACGACCGCGCTCGCGTCGGTTGGAGGGTCGGTTGGTTGGAGGTCAAGTCGCCAATGAAGCACAGTTTAAAGGTCAAACTCTAATGGACATGCCGCACACTGCTGAGCAAGGAAAGACGTTAATGATCGTCGAGGACGAGGTCCTTGTCGCAATAACGCTTCGCGATGAACTCGAAAGCGCGGGCTATCAAGTCTTGGACCTCACCGACCGGCACGCGGATGCGGTAGCCGTGGCCCGCGAAAGCGCGCCTGATCTCGCTCTGGTGAACATCCAGCTTCGCGGCCGGGATGACGGGATCGAGCTGGCCAAGCAGCTCAAAGCTCTCGATATTCCTGTACTACTCATTAGCGGTCAGGTCAGTCGGGCTCAGTCAGCTAAAACCGTCGCAATCGGTTCGATGCCCAAGCCCTACAGCGCTCTGGAGATGGTCGCGGCCGTCACCTATCTGCTCGCCCGTCTTGGCGGCAAAGACTCGATCGTTGCGCCCGCCGGGTTGGAAGTGTTCGTGTCTACCACGGATGACCTCGCGCCCGCTGCATAAGCCTTCGACCGGCGTAGATCGGAATTAGCGTTGGTCGACCTGATGAGACCAAGGCCACGTCTCGTGCCTCGCCGGCGGTTAAACTTGCTAAAATTCGATAATAGCCTCACCAGGCAGACCAATGTGAAAGGTTGCGACACACAAGCTTTTGTCGTTTGGTGTGGGCGTCGTAGTTGCAAGAATGCTAATACCGTCTTTACTTAGTTAAGACTGTTTAAATGAGCGAAGTTGCTCAAAAATTATCTTCTCTTTATAAGAAAAAGCAACGACCGGAGGCCTACTGTCAGATCGTGATTTCAATCCGCAGATTAAAAAGTGCCAGTATCAGAAGGCATAGCCAACGCGCACTTTTTCTTTTCCGCGTCGCATCGCACCCCCAACAAATCCGAAGCCCAATAACATCAACGCCCAAGTGGCGGGTTCAGGAACGGCAGCCGCCATGTCCGAAGTTTGGAACTGTGTGACAAAGCCGAAAGTGCTTGTAACACCATTGCCACCAGTTCCATTCTGAAGGAACAGGCTCGAAGTGCCGTCGGCGAGGACGTTTTGTCCATCCAAAGTGGTCCCCGACCGGTTGCTGCCACCAAAGCTAGTTAAATCGAGCAACAAATTACCCTTAGAGGGGTCGTAAAAGAATGGATTAACAAAATCGAACGTGACATCAAAATCCCGGGTCACGCCATTAGAGCTCATCGCTGCAGACGAATAAGTTACGTTGCTGCGTGGTATGACATCGATTACGTTTAACCCGGTGTTGGCAGAAAAGCTATTGCTGAGATTGTCTGCGCCCGCCGACGTCGTCGATAGCTGGAGCCGAAAACCCTCAGTTGTTCTTGTGAATGATGTGCCAGGACCGCCGAACAGGCCTCCAAACGTTTCGCCATTGGTCCGGAAGGAAACGCCGGTAAAGGTAACAGGACCTGTTTTAAACTGGTCAGCATTAATTACCTGCTGCAAGCGCGCCACATTGATAAAGCCAAGCACATTACGGCTTCCGCTATTGCCTTCTACGTTTTCTAAGCCGGTCGGAACCACTAAGGTTGCAGCAGTTGCTGGCACGACAATGAGTACGGCGGCGGCGGCGGCGAGCGATGCAAATAATTTCATATGAAGCTCCGATTTTGAAACGTAGATTTCGCTACAGATTGATAGAGGTCGGCCAAAAACATGGTTAAGAGTCTATCAACACAAATAGCGTCCGCCTGAAATGGTTCCGGTGGTCGCGTAAAATCGCGTCTTTGTTCGAAGTATCGAACAAAGCGAATGTCGGGTTTGGAGTATAGGTCTTGTGCGCGTCAACGTCGCAAATGTCTCGAAATCAGACTTTGCGTAAACGCAATTAACCTCAGAAATGAGACGTAGCTGCCTCGTGCAAAACTGTATCCTGAACGGTGTCATTGACTGTGGCGTACGCATCGCTAAAGATAGTGAGACGAACCGGAAAATGACCGATTACTGCGGCTTTTTGTGTTTTGGCGAATTACAAATATGTTCGGTTGGGAATCCTGTCGTCCCGACCAATTTTCCAACAAAAACTACGTGCTCTTGAGCGCGAAACGCCGCATAGGCCGCGCCTTTGCAGATTTACTTTCCTAATAATAACCAAATTGGTTATTATTACTTTCGAATTTTATGGTGTTTTGGTGACGGAGCAAATTGACCATTTGATTGATGACCTGATCGCGCGTGAGGGTGGCTTTGTTGACCATCCCGCAGACAAAGGTGGACCAACACATTGGGGCATTACGCAAGCGGTTGCGCGTCGTCATCGCTATATGGACCAGAAGGACAAGCTGCCACGCCGCGTCGCTGCATTGATTTACAAACGCCTATATTAGCGTGCGCCAAGACTCGACCAACTCGCACATATTGCGCCAAAACTGGCAGGTGAACTGTTTGATACGGGCGTTGAATGCGCAGAACCGCAATGGCCAAGACTATCATGACATCTTCGTCGACCGCAAAATCGGTCCCATAACCTTGCGCACATTGGAAGCATTTATCGAGAAACGCGGGCCATTGGCTGAAGGTGTCCTGACCAAGGCAATCGATGCCTTGCAAGGCATGAACGCCTATCTTAACGGCTCGCAGGAGCCTTTGTACGCGCTTTTTGGCGTTGGCTATCCCGTTTACACCGTTGCGCGCTAATGGGGTATTTCGCGGGGAATAGAAAAATAGTTGCGCGAAGCCGCATTCTTCCGTTACGCCTGCTCACCCGCTAGGGTGTTTTTGGGACTCAGGAGAATCAAGATGAAGAAATTAGTCGCAACCGTTGCTGCTCTCGCATTTGCCGCATCGCTTACCGCATGTGGCGAGGCAGGCGATAAAGCCGCCGAAGAAACCGCAGAAGCAGCAGATGCAACTGGCGAAGCTATGGAAGCTGGCGCCGAGAACGCGATGACTGCCGCTGAAGGCGCAGCCGACGCAACCGCAGAAGCCGCTGGTGAAGCCGCCGACGCAACTGCCGATGCTGCTGCAGAAGCGACTGCCGAAACCGGTGCTGCTGTTGAAGAAGCTGGCAAAGAAATGAAGGAAGAAGCCAAGTAATTGGTGATTTTCTGACAGAAACGAGCCCGCCCTGCACTGTGCAGCGGCGGGCTTTTTCATGCCTGCAATATTTGCGCCTACCGTAAAATCACGAGATTGTTTTGGGTTAGTTATCGAGCAAAGCATTGCACTCAACACGTGTTCTTTGCTGTTCTGTGGTAATCTTGCCCGGACGATCAGGGATGTGTCTCGGGGGAGATAGCAGTGCATTATTCACGAATTCGCGATTCCGTTTCGAATTTTCGCGCGAACCCAAAAGGCGCAACGGTTTGTGATGTGACTGACAACAAACGCTTGGAGCAAGCATTAGCTGCGAAAAATCTGGAACTTACAGGCGCGGATAAAATGAAATCGGAATTTCTTGCGACGATGTCGCACGAACTTCGGACGCCGCTCACCGCCATATCAGGCTTTTCCGAGGCTCTGCTATATGGACTGCTCGGAAACGTACCCGATAAGCAGAGAGAATATATTCAGGACATCTATAACAGCGCCCAGCATCTTTTAGGGTCGATCACCGATATTCTCGACCTGTCGAAAATCAATGCAGGGTTGATGGAGCTCCAATTTGAACCCGCTGACCTTAAAGACATTTTGTCACTAAGCGTCTCGGACGTCGCCGGGCATTTCTCGCAACCGCGCGTTGAGCTAGAAATGGATGGAGGAACCGTTACGTTTTTGGCGCAACTGGATGTGCGCAATACAAAGAAGATCGTCGATCACATGCTGTCGAATGCTGTCAAATTCAGTGCACCAAAGGGACATGTGCGAATACAGGCCAGTCGGGTGCCGCGCAGTGCGGTGGGCAGGCTGGAGGGCAAAGGCCCAGTCTATAATTCCCCCCTCCCGGCGAGCGCATTCAGCGAATTCCTGCAACTGACTGTCGACGATAACGGCATGGGAATAAGCGAACAAAATTTGCCGCACGTTTTTCAGCTATTTAGCCAGATCGACAGCGGCCTGGAACGCCAGTTCGAAGGTGCGGGCCTTGGCGCGTCGATGGTACAGAGATTAGCTGAATTGCATGAAGGTACTGTGGCTATTGCGAGCCAAGAAGGTGTCGGCACAAGTTTCGCTGTGTGGTTGCCCCTGCGTGCCGAAGGCTTGCCGGTCCAAAGCATCTGCCCAGTTGCGGCGCAGCGCCAATATGGGATTTTACATTGTCATTAACCCGTAGAATTAATGCTACCCAATATTGCGTCAGCTCACCGAATGCGCAAAAACGCGCATGCCTCTTGTTCTGAGATCACCTCGGCATATTTGGCCTGTAAATCGAACAAATTGGCTTCATGTGGACCGGCGTGACGATCACCGCATGCCTCGCGTACTACGAATGGAGCGAAACCATGCTGAAGCGCATCCAAAGCGGTCGCGCGGACGCAGCCTGACGTCGACATTCCTGTAATCAGCAGCGTGTCGATATTCAGGTAAGCAAGAATTGACGCCAAGTTCGTACCGAAAAAGGCGGAAGCAAATTGTTTGGAAATAATTTGCTCGTCGGCCATCGGCTGAAGCGACGGCGGAAATGAACCCAATGGCGAGCCTTCGATAAATACACTTAACGCGGGGATCTTTCGGTAAAACAACCCGCCATCGGCACCACCGTGTTGATAGACAACATTGGTAAACATGACCGGCACCTTAGCGTTGCGTGCGGCTGCCAATAGACGTTCGGTGCTGGCCAACGCTTCCTCTGCACCTGCATATAGCGGCGATGCTTTATCCAGATAGGCCATGACAAAATCGACGATTATAAGCGCAGGCCGTTTGCCAAACGACAGGCGCCCGTCAAACGCACCTGAATAGTTCGTAGACAGATCGTCGTCATCCGTGGGCATCAGATTACCCCTGCGGCATTCAGCGTTTCTAATTCATCGGCTGTCATCCCGAGCAGACCACCATAAATTTCGCCATTATGCTGCCCCACGATTGAGGGCGCCGGTGAGCGCACTTTGCTCGGCGTCGCTGAAAATTTTGGAAAAGCGCCTTGCATCTTCAATTTGCCAAACCTCTCGGTCTCAACCTCAATAATCGCCTCGCGGGCCCTAAAATGCGGGTCGGCAAGCATTTCGGGAGCGCGGTAGACCCGGCCAGCCGGAATCGAGTGTTCGATCATCAAGGCATCAACTTCGTCGACAGTCAGCGTGCTGGTCCACGTATTGATGAGGGTGTCGAGTTCCAGTTGATTATGTCCCCGTGCCAGATGCGTTGCATAACGCTCGTCGTGGCCAAGCTCTTCCCTACCCATAGCTGTTGCCAGTCGTTGCCAAAGGGAATCCTTGTTCGCTCCGATCATGTATTCGCCGTCTTTGCAAATATAGACGTTCGATGGCGCGATACCCGGAAGGATTGAACCGGAGCGTTCTCGTATCAGACCTCCATGGTCGTATTCGGGAACCAGTCCTTCCATCACTTGCAGGACGCTTTCGTACAGCGCTGCGTCGATCACTTGGCCTTGCCCGGTTTGGCTGCGATGATGAAGCGCCGCCAACACGCCCATGCAACCAAAGGTCGCTGTTAATGTATCACCGATTGACACCCCCATACGGCTGGGCGGACGATCGGGCTCGCCGACTATATAGCGCCAGCCACCCATCGCTTCGCCTATTCCGCCAAAGCCAGCGCGGTCAGAGTAGGGACCAGTTTGGCCATATCCTGACATGCGTGCAATGATGAGTTTTGGGTGATCAGCCAGCAAGCCATCGGGTGCAAGCCCCCATTTCTCCATCGTTCCAGGTTTGAAATTCTCGATCAGTATATCGGCGGTCGCAATCAGCTTGCGGACGAGTTCCTGTCCTTGGGCTGTGCGCAAATTGGCGGAGACGGATTTCTTGTTCCGCGCTACGACTTCCCATTGTACCTTGTCTGTGCCTTGTCCCCAGACGCGCATGGGGTCGCCTGCCCCGGGCGGTTCAATCTTGATTACTTCGGCGCCCATGTCGCCCAGCAACTGGCCGCAAAACGGACCGGCCAAAAGCTGACCCATTTCTATGACGCGCAGGCCGTGTAATGCGCTCACTCGGCAGCCTCCAGCGTCGTCCAAACGGGTTGGACTGGTGCCGACAGCCCGGTTTCAGCCTTGCAATCAGCGCGCAATTTTTCGAGGCCCGGACCGAAATTGAACAGCGGCAGAGCGCCTCGTTCACGCTGCAGTTTTGCGCGCATTGCATCGGTCGCCGCGACATCGACGACACCATGTTCGTTTGCGATCACACCATAGCTTTTAGCGCCGCCTGCAGTGACCAGGCCCTGAACTATTTCCTTGCCGACGAGCGCCGGATCACGCGCGAGCGGATCACCCCATCCCCCGCCGCCCCACGTAATGAAATGCAACTGGTCACCTTCAACGACATGCACTTCCTCGACCTTGTTGCCGATGATTAGCGATGTCCCGTCGGCCTTCTCCAAGACCTTGCGCGCGCGTTTGCCAGGGTCGCCGCCATTAACGCCCCAAGGTGGCACGAACCAGCGATCATCGTGGATCGAGATCGTGCCCGCCGCAAGAAACCGATAGGTCATATGAATGCCGTTACCGCCACGATGCAAGCCTGCGCCGCCGCTGTCGGGTTCGGTTTCATAGCGCTCGATGAGGAGCGGAAAATAGCGTTCCAGAAACTCGTTCGGCACGTTGGTGAAACCCGGCCAGAGCGAATGTCCGTCGGGACCGTCGCCCATCGGCCGCCCCGGTATGCCGCCGAAACCGATCTGGAACAGTTGGAACCAGTCACCCTTTTTGTCATTGCCCGAATAGAATAGATGCGGGCTGGAGGAAAAACCGGCCGCATTCAGGAATTCTGGCGTTTTTTGGCCCAACAGCCCACCTAGAATATCGAAAATGCGGCCCAGCGCATGGGTGCGACCCGAGAGCGCTGCAGGAAATTTGGGTTTGAGGAGCGAACCTTCGGGAATTCGCACGTCGATGAGATCGTAGAAGCCATCGTTGAACAGAATCTGTGGGTCAAAGACCATGATCATGTAGATGCCGAAGAACATCTTGAACATATTTTCGTTCAGATAGAAATTGATTGACGCCTGACTTTGCGGGTCGGTTCCGGCAAAATCGAGAACGACCTTTTCGCCTTCGCGCCACATCGTGCATTTGATCTTGTAAGGCCCTGCACCCATGCCATCGTCGCAGATATAATCTTCGAAGCTGACGGGATCTTCGCCGATGGCCATTGCGATCAGCGACTTCATCGCACGGTGGTTTCGGGCCAACAGCTCCTGCGTTGCCGAGATATAGACATCATCGCCAAAACGCGCGGCCATTTCGATCACCCGGCGGGCAGCAACGCGGCACGATGCGATCAACGCGTTCAAATCGGCCTGGCACCAGTCGGGCTTGCGCGTCTGATGCATGACGAGTTTCATGAGGTCGTCATTATATTCGCCCTTCTTCCAGATCTTGACTGGAGGGATGCGGACGCCTTCTTCGAAAATCGACCGCGCATTGATCGGCATTGACCCAACGACTTTGCCGCCGATGTCGGACTGGTGTCCGAACATCGAAGTATAGGCGATCAAACGCCCATCCTTGAAAACCGGCAATAGCACCAACCAATCGTTCGAATGGCTGACCGCGCCCGCACATGAATAGGGATCGGACAGGAAGATCATATCGCCATCCTCAAGCGTGCCTTCAAAATTATCGAGAAAGCCACCGATGAAACTGCCGAACTGGCCTACTATCATCCGGCCCAGATGGTCGGCGATCAACGGAAACGCATCGCCCTGCTCCCGGATTCCGGGCGACATCGCAGTGCGAACAAGCGTTGCGTCCATCTCTATCCGCGCATTGCGCAACGCATTTTCGATGATGTCGAGCGTGACAGGATCGATGGCGACCTTGTTGAAGGGAGTATTGTTTGTTTCGATGATGTGGGCGGGCATGTCGTTCGCCTCCTCAAGCCAGATTGATCAGAATGTTGCCGACCTTGTCGACGGTCGCAACGCAGCCGGTTTCAATGAGCGTAGTTGAGTCCATTTCAACCACGATCGCCGGACCAGGGATGATGTCACCCTGCCGGAGTTTCGACCGGTCATAGATAACTGCCGCTTGTTCCCTTCCATCCATCCACAAAACATGATCGCGCATCTTCGCAGCGGCGGGGTTGCCATTGCCCTTGGGCAATTCGGCAGCCGGCAGATCGAGCGCCTGACCCAAAGCGACAGCACGCAGGTTCACGATTTCATGTGGCGTATCCATGTTGAAGGTGAACAGGCGCAGATGTTCCTCGTCAAAGCGTTTGAGAATACCGTCCACGCCGTCCCGTTCCAGAACTTCGGGTGTGATGGTTAGCGGCACCTCGAATGCTTGTCCGGCGTAGCGCACATCAATTTCGAATTCGCTGCTGATTTCCGCGTCGACAATTCCGTCAGAACGGAGTTCGGCGCGGGTCTGGTCGGCCATTTCTTTGAGGATGCTAGCAAGTTCTGCGGCATCGGTTGTCGTTGCCAACCGCGAAAAACTGCGTGCTGTTTCAGTCCGCATCCGCGTGGTCGCATCACCCAGCGCACAGAGCAGCCCAGGGGACACAGGCGATACCGCTGGCCAGCTTCCCATCAACCGTGCAACCGCGTTGACGTGCAGCGGCCCCGCGCCGCCAAAGCCCATCAGCGCGAAGTGACGCGGGTCGTATCCTTGCTGGACCGAGATCATACGCAGCGCGCCGAACATATTTTCGTTGACGATATCGATGATTCCGCGCGCCGCCGCCATCAGGTCGATGCCCAAGGCGTCTGCGATGGTCTGCACCGCTTTTTTCGCGCCTTCGCGGTCAAGCTGAAAACTGCCGCCGAGGAGATTTTCCGGCAGATAGCCGAGTACAACATTCGCATCGGTGACCGTCGGTGCTTCGCCGCCTTTACCATAAGCAACAGGCCCGGGCACCGCACCAGCCGATTGCGGACCCACGCGCAATGCCTTGGTCAATTCAGGCACATAGGCAATCGAACCACCGCCCGCGCCCACCGTCTTCACATCAAGCGACGAGGCGCGCACCGCCAGATGGCCGACCTCGGTGGTGCGAACACGGCGCGGCTCGAGATTTTCAATAAGCGCGACGTCGGTCGACGTGCCCCCGACATCGAGCGTCAGAATATTCCGGATACCTGCGTTTTTGCCAACCCACAGCGCGCCGGTCACGCCCCCGGCAGGACCAGACATCAGGATGTTGACGGGATGCTCTTCAGCCTTTTCTGCGGACATCAGGCCGCCGTCAGAGCGCAGAAGCGAGAGTTTGCCTGCAAAACCCGAGTCCGCCAGCTTGCTTCGCAGGTTGGAAACATATTTCCCTACGACCGGACGCACGGCTGCGTTAGCGACAGTCGTCAGCGTCCGCTCATATTCCTGCATTTCGGGAAGCACTTCATGACTAAGTGAAATCGGCACGTCGGGCATGATTTCACGTGCCAATTCGCCAACCCGTTTCTCATGCGCACCGTTGGTGTACGCATTCATGAAACTGACGGTAATCGCCTCAACGCCCCGATCCTTGAGCTGAGCCAAAGCCGCGCGTGCCCCCACTTCATCAAGCGGACGGAATTCCTCCCCTTGCGCAGTCATTCGTCCGCCTACCGTCACGGTATCTTCCAGCGCCGCCAGAGGAGTGGGCTTTGGCCAAATAATCCAGGCTGCCAATCCGCCCGGAACATAAGACCGGGCAATCTGCATTATGTCGCGGTATCCCTCGGTAACGATTAGGCCGACGCGTGCGCCCTTACCCTCAAGAACTGCGTTGGTGGCGACGGTGGTGCCATGCAGAAAATACTCGATATCTTTTTGATCAACCGCCGCATCGGCGCAAATTGCAGTCACGCCGTTCAATATTCCCTCGCTGCTGTCATGAGGAGTGGACGGTGTCTTGTGCCGCCAGAACGCGCCGGTGTCGGCGTCGAACAACAGCAGGTCGGTAAAAGTGCCGCCAACATCAACGCCCAAACGATAACCCATTATTTTCTCCCTTAAGCTGCCTTCGGGAACGGCGGCGATTGCGCCACCATTCCAGGCAGTTTCCGTCCCATAACACCCGATAGCCAGTTGCTGGCTTCGATCAGTTTTTCCAAATCCATGCCGGTGTCGATGCCAGCACGTTCAAGCATGTAAACCACATCCTCGCTGGGCACATTACCGGCAGCGTCCGGCGCAAACGGACATCCGCCAAGTCCACCCAGCGAAGCATCGACGACGCTTGCGCCCGCCAGAACCGCTGCCCAAACATTTGCGAGGCCCGTATTGCGGGTGTTATGGAAATGAACGCGGACCGGCAACGGGTCGATTACTTTGCGGACCCGCTCGACCAAACGCGAAACATGCGCGGGATTGGCAACGCCAATCGTATCGGCCAGCGCAATTTCGATCGGTCCGGAGTCCGCAATCCGTTCAGCGATTTCGACCACTCGGTCTTCGGCGACCTCGCCCTCAAACGGGCAACCAAAGGATGCTGCGATGGTTGCTTGCGCGGTCAAGCCGCTCGCATTGGCGCGCTTGATTATGTCCGCTGCTCCGCTCACCGATTCGGCGCTCGTCTGCCCCTGATTGGCCATCGCGAAGCTGTCGGTTGAAACAACCACGGCGCCCAACTGATCTATCCGGCCTGTCAACATTGCCCGTTCCGCGCCGCGCATGTTCATGACCAGCCCGATGTAGGAGACGTCGCATAGTTCGGGCAGAAGCGCGCAAACATCTTCTGCGTCGGCCATTTGCGGCACCTTTTTCGGATTAACAAAGCTCGTCACTTCAATGCGTCGCGCGCCCGCATCGATTGCGCGACTTATCAGCGTCAGCTTGTCAGCAGTTGAAATCAGAATCTTTTCGTTCTGAAGTCCGTCGCGCGGCCCCACTTCGACAAATTCAATGCGTCCCAAGATGTCCATAACCGTGATTGATGCCATAATTGTATACAAAATCAAACAGGATTATGCTGCCTCATCAGCTTGGCTGGTTTTAGTATTGCTGGAGTGCGCTTCAGCATAAGCGTGGAAGGCGCGGCGAATGTGGGCGGTCATCACTGCCCCTGCCCATTCGCCGTCGCGATTGTCGAATGCCATAACCAGTTCTTCATGCTCGTGATGTGATCGCCGCAAATTTTCAAGGTCATATTGCCGGGCAGTTCGCAGCACAACTGGCTGTTCAGTCACCTGTGCCAACATCCCGGCGAGCCTTTCAGAACCTGACGCTTCGAGAATGATTGCGTGAAAATGCCGGTTGTGGTCCAGAAATCTGGAGATATCTGGTTTACCAGCACCAATGGCTTGTTTGATGGCGTTATTATGGCTGCGCAGCCTGGCCATTTGACCCCATGATATCCGCATGGCAGCGCGTTTTGCGGCGTAAGCCTCAAGCATTGCGCGCAACTGGAATGCCTCCTCCAGATCATCAAGCGACCAATCGGCGACAAAGCTTCGCTGCGATTCGTTGCGCCGGATGAAAAGTTCAGCCTCAAGCCGCCGCAGCGCATCGCGTACCGGGGTGCGCGATACGCCGCAAAGCTCCGCCAAGGCCTCTTCGCGTATTTGCAAACCAGGCTGCAATTCACCCGATAATATCATATTGCGGATATGGCTATAGGCTCGATCCGATGCCCGGGACATGGTGCTAACGCTCCTCTTGACGAAAGGTATTTGTATACAATAAGCTATAGCAAAGCAATGAATGCTATTTCAGGGAGTTTGGTAACATGGCTATCACGAAAAGTGCACTCCTCACGTCGATTGCAGTATGCGCGCTGTTTCCGGCAATTGCCTTTGCGCAAGATGCCGGCCAAGGCGCGGAGACCGGGGGCGACGAAATCATCGTGACCGCGCGTCGGCAGAATGAACGGCTTATCGATGTGCCTGCGTCAGTTTCCGTGATTGATGCCGATGCCCTCGCCAAGACAGGGGCCGACAACGCTCAAGGCTTTGCCCAGCTGACTCCCGGTGTCACTATTGTGACCGGCACGGCAGAGGCCGGCGATACGCAGATCAATATTCGCGGGATCAATGGTGCACGTGACGCAGAAAGCTCGGTCGCATTAGTGGTCGATGGCATATTGAAAACCAACACCGCGCAATTGAACCAGACGCAGGGTACCCTTCGCCAGATTGAAATATTGAAGGGCCCGCAAGGGGCTATTTATGGCCGTAATGCCGCCGCTGGTGCGATTGTTATCTCAACCGTCAAGCCGGGCGATACGCTCGAAGGCGCAGTTAAGTTAAGTTACGCAAATGAAAAGACGGTTGAGGGCACTGCCTATATTGCTGCACCGCTTGGCGACAATGCTGGGTTTGTTCTATCGGGCAATTATCGCACTACGGACGGCTTTTATCGCAATCGATTTCTGGATCGCAAAGTGGTCGATGACCAAGAAGTGTATGCGATTGATGGCCGATTCGTAGCGCAACTCGGCGACAACACAAATCTCGACCTGAAAGCGCGCTATGCCAAACTGTCGGGTGCATCCATCAACTTTAACTCTGTGTTCCATATCGAAGCATTTGGTGGCGCATTTTTCGAGGATGTCGACGACCATCAGCTCGGTTATTATAGCAACATCCGCCCCACCAATGATCAACGCACAATCGATTTTTCCGCGAAGCTGGAACATGATTTCGGTTCGACAAGGCTGACAGCATGGGCGCTGTATTCCGATGTCGACCAGAGCCTGACCGCAGACGGTACTTCAGCCGATTTTGCGCGCTACATCTCACCTGCTTTGGGCGCTCCGGCGAATCCCACCAACCTCGCGGTACAAAACCAATGTTTTGCCACAACGGCCGCGCTGACCGGCTTTCCTCTCAATCCGCCAGGGTCTATCGGCCAGATCCCTGTCCCCTTTATCTTCGCACCGGCAACCGGCTCAACCTTCGGTGCTTACAGCCCGACCACATGCGATGGCACGCAACTGCAAATCCGCAACCAGAAGGACATTAGCGGCGAAATCCGGCTATCGTCGAACGGTGATGGCCCGCTTGACTGGCAATTGGGCGTCTACGGCCTGCACATCGACCGCTCGGTCGGGGTAAGCCTTGGTGCCGATCTTGGTCAGGGCGTAAGCCGGGAGCTGTTTAACGCACCCGGCTCGAGCAACCCGACATCTCAGTTGTTTTCCGACAAGTTCAAAACCGATGTTTACGCGGCCTTCGGCTCAATCGATTATGCGATGTCTGATCAATTCAAGGCCGGGGTAGCGCTGCGCTATGACGTCGAAGATCGCAGTACATCCAACCTTGTGCCCAATGTATTCGACCCCATCACCGGCGCGAAAATCAATCCCGGCCTGCCTGCAACCGGAGGAATTGCGGACAAATCGGCGAGTTTCAAGCAACTGCAGCCAAAAGTGACGTTGAGCTATATGCCCAGTAGCTCGACCAACATCTATGCCAATTGGGGCATCGGTTTCAAATCAGGCGGCTTCAACAACACCGGATCATCCGCGCTTGTGAATGCGAATTTCAATATCCCCGCCATCGGTGCAGGTGTGACCATCAATGACCAATTCCGCAAGGAGCGCTCAAGCGCGTTCGAAGCAGGGATAAAAGTTTCGCTGTTCGACAACCGCGTTACTTTTGATGTTGCAGGCTATTACACCCGCATTACTGACATGCAGTTTTTTGAATTCTTCGTCGGTTCGTTTGGCCTGCTCCGCGTTGTGTCCAACATCGACAAGGTCGAAGTAAAGGGTGTCGAATTCAACACATCGGCCAGAATAGTCGATGGCTGGAAAATTTTCGGCTCCGTCAATCTTACCGACAGTGAAATCAAGAAAAACGCATCGCGGCCTTATACAGTCGGCAACAAATCACCTTACACTGCCGATTACACGATAAACCTTGGTAGCCAGATCGACGCGCCATTGAATGACACTATCGACCTGGTGATGCGGGCCGATTATCGCATTACCGGTCCTACATGGTTTCACACAGTGCAGGACCAGACCCGCGCGACCATCTTTAGCCAGTTGCTTCCGATCTCGGCGCTTGCGCTGCCCGGGTTTGTCGGCAATGCAAATTACAGCGTCGCCAAGCGCAACGCCTTTGGAGTGCTCAACATGCGCTTTGGTCTTGAAGGTGAAAACTGGAACCTGACTGCGTTTGCCGACAACATGCTTGATCGCAAATATATCAACGAGGCTATCCCTGCGATTGAATTTGGCGGATCGTTCATTTCGCCCGGCGCGCGACGGTTAGTGGGAGTTGAGGTGGGCTACCGTTTCTAAACGCGCTGTGGTCTGATCAGGTCATATCTTGCCATGAAGTGCCATCAAGATTGGCATTTGGGAGTGAGTGATTTTGAAAATGTATCACGCAATTGTTCGATGAAGGCCCGGTGGAGTCGAGACCGATGCCTGCCTGAACGTACAGCGGGGATGTCAGACATTGCCGGCAGTCGGCGGTTGTTCGGGCAGTTGGAAGCGGTTTTAGTGCCGTAAAGCGTGCAACAGACCCTCTGCAACGCAATTTTTCTCGTCGTTTGC
>Ga0136636_10000964_pt1 | contig 16133 bp, 13 predicted proteins | sample AntDrymUQ8522106_2_FD_104653 | JGI IMG/M metagenome (GOLD analysis project Ga0136636, IMG submission 104653) | Polar desert sand microbial communities from Dry Valleys, Antarctica - metaG UQ852 (21.06) | ecosystem: Environmental > Terrestrial > Soil > Desert | place: Antarctica: Dry Valley... | reverse complement strand
TAAATGTAAATACGCACAGAATCTTCAGAAATATAAGGTTGGGACCGGTTTCGACTGGCAAAGTTGGTTGATTTTCTTCCATTATATTTTCTGTAATGAGTTTGAATTTAGCTGTTTATCAGGATTTCGCCGCCTTTATGGTTTTTTTACGAAGGTATTGGCATTGCACACCGTTTATTATTCATTGAATCTATATGATTCAGGTAAATAATCATCCTGACAATAAATTCCAGTATATTTTGTTACAGCTGCATCTAAGAAGGTACCACGCTTAATTACCACTTATTTACTTAATCCTCATTTTCACACAGCAAACCTACTGAAAAAATCTTTTATCATCTAATTATCCGGAGTTGAAATAATTTTTCGAATCATAGGCTTAGCGGAAAAACTTTATCCCGGAAGATGAAAATGATGATTTTGGATAAACTTAATCGAATTGTCAATGAGTTCGTACATCAGCACATCGTCTTCAACGTAAGGGACAGTCTGTCGGTATTCGTTTATGAGGGATTGCAGGAAAGGCGAGGTGTTTTGAATTCCCCTGAACTCAAGTGCCTGGCAACCGGCCATAAGTTCAATAGCGAGAATACTTTCGAGATTATTCACTACGCGCAGTGCTTTTGTGGCTGCATTTGCGCCCATGCTAACATGGTCTTCCTGCTCATTGGATGATGTAATGCTGTCAACAGAAGCAGGCGTGCATAGCTGTTTGTTCTGGCTTACAACCGAGGCGGCGGCATATTGCGGAATCATAAATCCTGAATTCAGGCCGGGATGTGCCACGAGGAACTCAGGTAATCCACGCTGGCCGGCAATGAGCCGGTAGAGGCGACGTTCGGCGATGTTGCCGAGTTCCGCAAGTGCAATAGCTATAAAGTCGAGGACAAACGCCAGCGGTTCACCATGGAAATTGCCTCCCGAAAGGATAAGGTCGTCATCGGGGAAAATGGTTGGATTGTCCGTTACCGAATTGATCTCGCGAAGAATTACTTCGGCAGCATGTTGTACTGTATCTTTCACCGCGCCATGAACCTGTGGAATACACCGGAATGAATACGGATCCTGTACGGCCTTGCCGGGCATATTGATCAGCTTGCTGCCCTGTAAGATTGCGAGTATATTATTTGCAGTCTCAATCTGACCCGGATGTGGTCTGATTTGCTGGATCATACTGTGAAACGGATCGGGTCGGCCATTAAACGCTTCGAGCGAAATGGCAGCGGTGATATCTGCCAGCCTCAGCAATTTGAATGCTTTAAGCAATATTATAACACCATGTGCACTCATAAACTGAGTTCCGTTAAGCAGAGCCAGGCCTTCTTTCGATTTCAGGCTGATCACCGGCAATCCGAGTGATGCCAGAACAGGGGCTGCAGGCTGTAGAATATTCTGGTAAAAAACTTTTCCGGTTCCTAATAGCGGAAGTACAAGGTGTGCCAGTGGCGCCAAGTCTCCGGATGCTCCCAGGGAACCTAACTGGCGCACTTCGGGAAGGATATTATTATTGAAAAGATTAAGCAAACCCTGGACAGTTTCGGTTTGAACACCTGAATTCCCGAGGGATAAGCCATAGGCTTTCAGGATCAGCATCAGCCTTACGATTTCCGGATCTACCGGCTCGCCGATCCCGCAGGCGTGCGAAATCACCAGGTTAACCTGTAGCTGCGAAAGGTCTTCTTTTGATATGGTTCGGTTACAAAGCGATCCGAATCCTGTTGTAATTCCGTAGATGGGTTCCTGGCTTGCCTCGATTTTCTGATCAAGGTAATTCCTGCATTTCTCTATTCTTGCTTTCGATTCGGCCGACAACTCCAGTTGATTGTCAGTTGCAAGCATATTTTCTATCTGACCGAATGTAATGGGGTCGGGGGTAATATATAAGGTATGGTCTGCCATGATTATTGGTATAGTTTTTACACCTTTATTATATTAAGGTGTGATTTGGTACGAAAAAATTATATGGATTTCAGGCCCACGGTTTGCAGGCATTGAGAATCTGTACCTAGAGGCAGGTTCTGTTAATCTGAATAATGAAATATAAGTTCCATTGCATGGTTTGCTGATTTCAGAATATGGGGCAAAAGTATGTATTTATTTGATAACCCTGTTAAACACGAATTAAGAATTATTTTCTGATTATTTTGTTTGCCAGGATTACAAATCCTGAACCCGGGGTGGCGGGATTACAAATCCCGCCAAGCAATGATTACAAGTCCTGCTCTGCAAACTATTAACTATTTTTTCGTTAACTATTAACTATTTTCGCCCCTCTGTCCTTCGGACATCTACTCGGAGGGAGAACCATTTTTAACTCTTAATTTCTCTTAAGGGTAAACACTAAACGCTTAACTTTTAACTCTTTTCCATTAACTATTTTCACCCCTCTGTCCTCCGGACATCTCCCCGGAGGGGAGAACCATTTTTAACTCTTATTTATCTTAGGGGTAAACACTGAAAATATAACACTAAACACTTAATTTTTAACTCTTTTCCAATAACTATTAACTATTTTTCCATTAACTGCCAAATTTATCAATAATCTCAACTGCCGAAAGCTTCTCCTGTTCGCCGGTAAGCATGTTTTTCAGCTGATAGATTCCTGAAGCGGCTTCGTCAGTACCTATTATTATAGTGTAAGGGATTTTTTTATTGTCCGCATAGCCGAATTGTTTTTTCATCTTCAGCGCTTCGGGGTATAATTCAGCTGAAATGCCGGCTTCATGCAGTTTTTGCAACATTTTCAGGCTTACAAGTTCCTCGTTTCCGCCGAAGTTTACAAGCAATACTTTGGTTGCCTGTTCTGTATCAGCAGGAAATAGTTTTAGTTCATTCATTACATCATAGATCCGGTCGGCGCCAAATGAAATTCCTATGCCCGACATGCCTTTGAGCCCGAAGATCCCGGTAAGGTCGTCGTAACGTCCGCCACCGCTGATACTTCCCATCTGCACATCGTTGGCTTTGATCTCAATAATAGCACCGGTATAATAATTTAGTCCGCGGGCCAGCGTAAGATCAATTTCAACACTGGCACCAGGAAGCAGTTCATTGATAAGGTTAAAAATGGTCCGCATTTCTTCAATGCCTTTCAAACCTGTTTCGGACGAAGCCAGTACCGTTGTAAGCTGGTCAAGTTTTTCAATGCTGTTGCCTTTTAGTTCCAGGATAGGCTGGAGCTTGCCAATAGTTTCAGCACTCAGGCCTTTTTCGGCGAGTTCTTTGTTAACTCCTTCCTGCCCGATTTTGTCAAGTTTGTCGATGGCAACAGTAATGTCGGTGATACGTGCCGATTCGCCGATCACCTCAGCAATGCCTGAAAGGATTTTTCGGTTATTCATCAGTATGGTGATACTGATGCCGAGTTTTTTAAAAATTTCACCGGCTATGGTAACCATTTCTACCTCATAGAGCAACGAATTGCTGCCGATTACATCCACATCGCATTGGTAAAATTCACGGTAACGGCCTTTCTGAGGGCGGTCGGCACGCCATACGGGCTGTATCTGGTAACGTTTAAACGGGAAGGTAATTTCGTTGTTATGCTGAACCACGAACCGGGCAAAAGGAACCGTAAGGTCATATCGTAAGCCTTTTTCCGAAATGTGTTTGAGCATTTTTGCGGCTTCCTTTCCCGAATACGTTTCATCGGGTACATCCGAAAGATAATTTCCGGAATTCAGAATTTTGAAGAGAAGTTTATCGCCTTCTTCGCCATATTTCCCCATAAGCGTGCTCAGATTTTCCATGGCCGGAGTTTCTATGGGCAGGTAGCCATGCAACTTGAAAACACTACGGATGGAATCAAAAATATAGTTGCGGCGTGCCATTTCAATTGGGGTGAAGTCGCGGGTGCCTTTGGGTATGGATGGGGTTGACATGGATTATTTACGATTTTTGATTTACGATTTTTGAGGACAATTTGCGATTCGTGTTACAAAGTTTAATGCTATTTTGCTTTTTTAGCATAACTACTCAGGTTCATTCGTAAATCGTCATTCGTAAATCGCAAATTACTTTCTGATTAGTTTTCAATTATTAAAAAGTCAATAGACTTTTAACAATTAACTATTTTCTTTTAACTCAATATTCAACTCAATAAAAACTTTGGCTAAAAACCCCTTTGCCTCCGGAGTCCCTTCCTTTGGTGCCCAGGGAGCTGAGCTTCCTTCGGTATGCGGAACAAACGGGCCTTCTTTAATTTCAAAAACGGCTGATCCGGTTTCGAGAGAAGTGAGCATATGGAAACTGTTTTCTTCAAATTCAATGCCTAGTATTCCGCTTTTCTGGCACAAAACAGCATGATCTCGTATAGTTCCATCATCGTTAAAGACTACTGCCAGTATGGTTCCGCGCAGCAGCACAAACGATTCTTCCTTGGTGGTATGCTTATGAGGTCTGATATAGGTCCATGGTTCGAGTGCATTCAGCAAACGCTGAACAGGATCACTGAGTTCGGAATGGAAATTGAAATTCATCCTTAACCTTGGCGAAGTCCGGGCCTGGTCAATTACGTTATCAATAAGTTCCGTGTTTATCTTTATCATTTGATATGATTATTTAGAATTGATTCTGAGTGTCTGCACACCCGAAGGGTGTCTGTCCTCGGAAGAATTATACCATTAATTTCCTGAATTTTATCCGTTTCGGACCTTCATCGCCCAGGCGTTTGTGTTTGTTTTCTTCATAGTCGGTATAACCGCCTTCGAAGAAATAAACCTGCGAATCGCCTTCAAAAGCAAGAATGTGCGTAGCTACCCGATCGAGGAACCATCGATCATGAGAAATTACAACGGCGCAGCCGGCGAAATTTTCAAGACCTTCTTCCAGGGCACGGAGTGTATTTACATCAATATCGTTGGTTGGTTCATCTAGCAGAAGCACGTTGGCTTCCGAACGCAAAGTCAGTGCCAGGTGCAGACGATTGCGCTCGCCTCCGGAAAGTACCCCGGCTTTTTTACCCTGGTCGGCACCGCCGAAATTAAAGCGCGAAACGTAAGCGCGTGAGTTAATCAATTTCCCTCCGAGTTGTATGGTTTCGTTGCCTTCGGATATCACTTCCCAAACCGATTTTTCAGGATTGATATTGGTATGTGCCTGGTCGATATAGCCGACTTTAACGGTGTCGCCAACAATAAATTCTCCGCTGTCTGGTTTTTCCAGACCCATGATCAGCCTGAAAAGCGTTGTTTTCCCGGCCCCGTTTGGACCGATAATACCAACAATTCCTCCGGGAGGCAATTTAAAGTTCAGGTTTTCGAACAATACTTTTTCGCCGAAAGCTTTGGTTACGTCTTTAACTTCAATAACCTGGTTGCCGAGACGTGGTCCGTTCGGGATATAAATTTCCAGTCGTTCTTCTTTCTGTTTAACATCCTCGTTGAGCATTTTCTCATACGAATTCAAACGGGCTTTTCCCTTCGACTGGCGGGCCTTTGGTGCCATGCGCACCCATTCAAGTTCATTTTCGAGGGTCTTGCGGCGTTTGCTTTCGGTTTTCTCCTCCATTTCCATACGCTTGGTTTTCTGCTCAAGCCATTCGGTGTAATTGCCTTTCCATGGTATACCTTCGCCACGGTCGAGCTCAAGGATCCAGCCGGCAACATTATCGAGGAAATACCTGTCGTGGGTAACGGCAATAACGGTTCCTTTATATTGCTGCAGGAAATGCTCGAGCCATTCGATGGATTCGGCATCCAGGTGGTTGGTAGGCTCATCCAATAAAAGAATATCGGGTTGCTGAAGTAGCAGGCGGCATAAGGCCACACGGCGCCTTTCGCCTCCGGAGAGTACTTTTACAGAGGTTTCGCCTTCCGGGCAACGTAATGCATCCATGGCTCTTTCGAGCTTGGCATCGAGTTCCCAGGCATCGTGCTGTTCAATCAGATCGGTAAGCTGGCCCTGCCTTTCGATGAGTTTATTCATTTCATCATCACTCATCGGCTCCATGAAACGGTTGTTCACCTCTTCATATTCCTTCAGAATATTCACAATCTCCTGAACACCTTCTTCAACAATCTCTTTTACCGTTTTATTGTCATCCAGATGTGGTTCCTGGTCGAGCATTCCCACGCTGTAACCCGGTGAAAAAACCACTTCGCCGAGGAAAGATTTTTCGAGCCCTGCAATGATGCGCAGCAAGGTTGATTTACCTGAACCGTTCAAACCTATTATGCCGATCTTGGCGCCATAATAAAAGGAAAGGTAAATATCTTTCAGCACCTGCTTGCTGGGAGGATGAATTTTCCCGACACCAACCATCGAGAATATTATTTTTTTATCGTCAGCCATAATTTTTTAGTCAGTGTTTTGTGAATGTATAGGTTTGATTTATTGTTTATTGAAAAGTTTTTCAAGCCGGGAGGTTGAATTTTCCCAGCTGAATGTTTTACTTACAAAATTGAATCCCTTCTGAGCCAGAACCTTTGCATATGATTCATTTTGCAAAAGACTGACAATTTGATCTGCGTATTCCTTAGCTGAGGCGCCAACCAGTATTTCTTCATTTTCTTTCGCGCCCAATGCCTGGTTTGCCAGTGCCGATGTGATGCAGGGCAGTTGCATGGCCATGGCTTCGAGCAGTTTGTTCTGCAGTCCTGTGCCGATGCGCATTGGCGCAATGAAAACGGATGATGAAGCGTAGCTTTCGCGTATATCAGCCAGCCATCCGCTAACGGTGATATTTGAGGCCTGTAATGCCAATACTTTAGAATTTGGCGATGCACCTGCTAATAAAAGTGTAGCATCAGGCAATTGTTTCAGCACCAGCGGGAATATTTCTTCGGCTATAAACCTGGCTGCGTCAATATTCGGCGGGTAGCCCATATTGCCGGTAAATACGATATCATGAGTTTTTTGCCTTTCGAGCGGATAAAAATATTCCTGGTCAACACCATTCGGAATTATTGCGACCTCATTGCGTGAAGTGTGCAGCAGTAAATCACGGTCAGGTTGTGAAATAATCGTTTTATGGTCAAATTTATCAAAAATATCATGCTCATACCTGAGTAATCGCCTGTGTTCCATCAGATAGACAGGCTTCTTCCAAGCAGGCGCTGTTTCAGCCTGCCTTTTTGCCCCGGTTGAGAAAATATCCTGGTAATCCAGCGTTTTAGGGATCTTTGAATTTTTCACATATTCCGAAACCCTGATCAGCTGGCAATAAATATGATCCGGCTTCGATTTCTTCAGAATGGCATTTATTTTCTTTTGTGCACTACGGCGATAGAAATAGCCAACCTGGAATGGCTTGCCTTTTAGAAATGCCATTTTCAGATTCCATATCATCCCGGGTATCCGGATAGGTATGATGTGAACTTCACTGCAGAAACTATTTAATACATTCAACGCTTCGGGGTGTACCGGGATGTCGCTCAGGCAACACAATATAATTTCGTTATTTTGAGACAGGCAACGGATTTGGTGGAATGCCCTTAGCTTATCGCCCTTTTCGATGGGGTATGGTACGCGCGAAAGAAGGACAAATATTTTCATAACCGGTAAGGGCTTATTTGATTGAAGTAACAGCGATAAACACAAAAAAATAACTATAATCTTAAATCAGAAAAGCCGGACCTTATTTTATTTTCAGCAATTCGTTATAAAATGCTATCAATTTTTGCATCAGTTTAGTATTGTCATGCTCTTTGGCTATAAGCATACGGGCATTTCTGCCAAGGGTTTCGCGCAAAGCACCATCGTTGCATAGCCTGAAGATTGCATCAGCAAATGATTTGGCATCTTTGGCAATAAGCAGGTGTTGCCCGTTTTCGTAGTTTATGCCTTCTGCTCCTATGGTGGTGGTAATGATCGCTTTGCCGGCAGCCATGGCTTCAACAATTTTGATCCGTATGCCGCTTCCCGAAAACAAGGGAACTACCATTATTGAAAACCGCTGCATATATTCCCATACATCCGGAACTTCACCATCAACAATTATACGCGGGATTGAGAGTTTTGTCAGCCAGTCAGTCATATACCGGCCTGCGAGGTGCAGTTCAAGTTCGGGCAGCCGCTGGGTAATCTTCGGCCAAACCTCATCAATGAGCCACCTGATACCCTCTTCATTCGGGAACCAGTTCATGCTTCCGATATGAAAAAGGGATGCCTCAGCAGGTTGAATGGGGTTTTCGGAAAGTGTATCAAGCTTAATTCCAAAAGGTATTGAAATGATGTTAGTGCTGTGCGAAAGCCTGTCGAGGTTGCGCGCATCAACAGGGGTGATAGCTACAACACCGTCAACTTTATTCAGGATACCGATTTCGAAACGCTTCAATGCCCTGTACAAATGATTGAGATACATCCTTTTAAAAGGATTGGTGCAGTTTTCGGCAACCCGCTGCCATATTTTATGCTCAATGTTATGTGCGCGCAGAACAACCGGCGCTTTTGAATATTTGCGGATAACATCAAGGTACGAGGCCATATACAGCATTTCGAGCTGAATAATGTCGTAGGAATCCTTTTTAAGTACCTCAGCCAGTTTCAGTGCAAATGCTTTGGTATGAAAACGGGCAACATGATACGATTTACGCGAAAGGTAATTGTACAGAGCACCGGGAATGTTCAGCGACAGGTCGATATCAACAAACTCAATCTGAGTGCTTTGTTTAAAATCAGCAGGAATAGTTTCAGGCTCAACCGTATATTTATTCGTATTTGCAGCAAGTACTTTGACAGTATGACCGGCATGAATCAGTCCACTTATCATAGCATACATGGCAATGGGGCCGCCTTCCCGTTTTGGCCACGGCGATTTATTGCAAAGTATCAGTATTTTCATCTATAGTTTTTTGTTTTCTTTTAAATGGTTTAAATACTTTCCTGAAAAAACGCAGATAACTTTCAGCATCCATGATGTTCGAATCATTTGCTGCTTTGTAAGCAAGGAATATTCCTATAGGCAGGAATATCATGGTCGACATCCACATTCCTTTCCATGGTGCTGTAACTGCCGATCGTACTGCTTTTTCGCCTGTAAAGGAAATAACATGATAAGCTACAAACAGAAGTACGGATATTACCAATGGCATTCCCAGCCCACCTTTACGGATAATTGCTCCCAGCGGTGCCCCGATGAGGAACAGCGCAAAACAGGCAAACGAAAGCGTGAATTTACGATGCCATTCGATGTCGTAACGGGCCTTCAGCTCTACTTTTTCTTTCACCATCTGGCGGTTGTATTCAAATGATCCTTTCACATTTCGGGCCATGACAAGGGCATAGGACGCTATCTGTTGCTTTTGGGCGATGGTTCTTTTTTCGAATTTCATTTCTGCTTTTAACGCAGGTAACTTATCGTAGATGCTGTCGGTAAGTGTGGCCTTTGTAAAACCGGAATAATAACTCAGCAGCGAACTCCGCATTTCGCTAACGCGCTGCACAACTTCCTTTCCAAGTGAATCGGATGAATAACCAAGTTGCTTAACATTAAGCATATAATAAGCATTCTTGAAGAAATCATCATCGGAGCGGGTCATCTTGAATTGCGAAAGGTCAAATTTAATAACCTCGCTTGTGAAACCGGTGCGCTGAAAGGGATTTTTCTGATTGTCGCTCTGCTTTGCGGTTTCTTCATAATTTGTACCGTTGAACAGTGTGAGAAGGAGGTAATTCCCATCCGCAGTTTGCTGCATACGCCCCGAATCGGCCAATACCAGTTTGGTATTGCCCTGGAACTGCGAATGATCATAAATCATTACCTTTCGGATGGTGGTTCCATCCTGCTCTTTTTTACCGATACGGATGATATAACCCTGTAAGCCTGAGTAGAAGATGCCTTCACGTATATTGAGCGAAAGCTTTTTCTGGCGGACATCGTATAACGTTGATCTGAATTTCAGGTTGGCATAGGGGAATATAATATTGGAATAATAAAATGCACCTATGCTAACCAGCAGTGAAAATAACCCCAGAGGCATCATTACTTTTCGGAGCGAAATACCTGCAGCTTTCATCGCAACCAACTCATAGCGCTCGCCCAGATTACCGAAAGTCATCAGCGAAGCCAGTAAAATGGATATCGGCAATGCCATCGGTACAAAAGTGAATGAGGCATAAAACATAAGCTGAAGGATTATATTCCACTCCAGTCCTTTGCCGACAAGCTCATCCACATAACGCCACAAAAACTGCATCAGCAATACGAACACTACAATGAAAAATGTAGCCAAAGCAGGTCCGGCATATGAACGCAATATGAGCAAATAGAGTTTTTTCACAAATGGTTTTTTTGCAGCCTGCAAAGGTATAATTAAAAGTGAATGTATGGCATGAATTCCGTTAATTGTTAACGGCAAAGAGCTAATATTCATTTAAAGTTCAAAGCTTTTTTATATGCCGGTTTCCCGGAGATTTAAAAGTCAGTTTTTTAACTTTTCGTTACATTTGCAAATTATTACGATAGCTATCGCATACTTATGGAATACCGCCTAATCAGTGTTACCGACAAACGCAACCGTAAACGCTTTCATGATGTAATGCGCTTGCTTTATAAAAACGACAAAAATTTTGTTTGCCCGCCTGATGATTTAATTGAAGCGACTTTTACTCCCGGTAAAAATGTCTTTTTTATGCATGGCGAAGCTAACCGCTGGATTCTAATCGATGAAAATAATAACCTGGCCGGCAGAGTTGCAGCATTTATAAATACAAAAAAGGCCTATACTTTCCAGGTTCCGACCGGTGGGATGGGCTTTTTTGAATGCACTAACAACTATAAAGCTGCTGAAATCCTGTTTGATGCCTGCCATGGCTGGCTCGCAGAGCGTGGCATGCAAGCCATGGATGGACCCATAAATTTTGGCGAAAACGATAATTTCTGGGGGTTGCTGGTCGAAGGATTTATCCCGCAATCCTTTGGGATGAATTACAATCCACCTTATTACAAGGATTTTTTCGAAAAATATGGCTTTACACTTTATTTTGAGCAGGTTACCAATTTGCTCGATTTAACAAAACCTTTCCCGGAGCGGTTCTGGAAAATTGCCGACTGGGTGAGGAAAAAACCGGAATATAGCTTCCGGCATTTTTGTTATAAGGAATCCGAAAAGTTTATAGCCGATTTTATCGAAGTTTATAACGATGCCTGGCAGTTTCACGAAAATTTCACTCCTGCTGAACCAGATTCCGTTCGTAAGATGCTGGCGGAGATGAAATTATTACTTATTCCGGAATTTGTCTGGTTTGCCTACCATGGCGATGAGCCTATAGCATTTGAGCTAATGCTTCCCGATATAAACCAGATGCTCAGGTATTTCAACGGCAAGATAAACTGGTGGGGTAAACTGAAAGTAGCGCTTATCGGCAAAAAACGCATTTTCACCCGCACCAGGATTGTGATTATGGGTGTTAAACCGCTTTACCAGAAATCGGGAATAGAATCAGCTATGTTCTGGCATATGAATACTGTGATGAAGAAAAATCCTCAGTATACCGAAGTAGAGCTTTCCTGGGTCGGCGACTTTAATCCTAAAATGAGAATGCTGCACGAAGCTGTGGGTGGCAAATTTTCGAACAGGCATATTACCTACCGGAAATATTTTGATGAGATGCCCGGTGAAGGACGGTCCACTATTATCCCTGTTAATACCCGGGAGAAAATTACCGGAAAGAACTGATTTTTTTTACTGCCTGCACGGCATATTTATAATTCACCGGAAGTGCTCTATACATACAGGTTTTTATATCTTTGCACTCTGAAAATCCTGAAATGCTTCTGAGCGAAATCAAATACCTGGTACTGAAAGATATTAAGCTGGAATTCAAGCAGCGGTATGCCATTAACGGCATTTTGCTGTATGTGGTTTCGACGATATTTGTAAGTTACCTCTCGTTTGCGAAGATCATTGATTCAGCAACATGGAACAGCCTTTTCTGGATCATTATGCTGTTTGCCGCTGTTAATGCAGTTTCGAAGAGTTTTGTGCAGGAAAGCACTTCCAGGCAATTGTATTATTACACAGTGACCAGCCCACAGGCAATCATTCTTTCGAAAATGATTTACAATTTCATGCTGATGGGAGTGCTGTCGCTCTTATGCCTGCTGGTATTTACCGGACTGATGGGCGAGTTTGTGGTGAACTATCCCTTGTTTATCAGTGCGTTGCTGCTTGGAAGTTTCGGGTTTGCATCCGCTCTAACCATGATTGCTGCCATTGCATCGCGCACCAACAATAATTTTGCACTGATGGCAATTCTCAGTTTTCCTGTCGTAATGCCTTTGCTTCTCACATTGATGAAAGTTTCGTCAGCAGCATTAAGTGTGGGAACTGTTTCGGGCAATATGAAATACCTTGCCGCGTTATTTATGCTCAATGCCATTGTAATCGCGTTATCCTATGTTTTGTTCCCTTACCTGTGGCGTGATTAATAATTGAAAATCATTCCCTGATTTAAGAATGAAAATACAGGAAGAACTCCGGAATTATGAATAGATTTTAAAAGAAACTGTTATAAATGAATGAATTCATAAAGAATAACTGGTGGAAACTGCTTGGCGTATTATTGATACTTTACAGTATTGTCGCCGGTTTCCTGATCGATATCCCGGATATTATGGGAAATATAGGCGAATCGATGCGAAATTTATTTTTCCATGTGGTGATGTGGTTTGCCATGATGGTGATGTTCGGAACGTCGCTGGTTCGCAGTCTCCGCTACCTGTCAACCTTCGATATTAAACATGATGTGATTGCTATTGAGGCCGTGAATGTTGGTTTGTTCTTTGGCATATTAGGCATTATTACCGGCATGGAATGGGCTAATTATACATGGGGTACTCCATGGACGAATGACCCGCAACTTAACGGTGCCGCAATAAGCCTCCTGGCTTATTTTGCATATGTCGTCCTCAGGCGATCCATTGATGAAGAAAACAAGAGGGCACGAATTTCGGCCGTGTATAATATTTTTGCTTTCGCGATGCTAATCGTTTTTATAGGAATACTTCCAAAACTGGCCAGCGGCTCGTTGCATCCCGGTGCCGGTGGAAGCCAGTCGACCGTAAATAGTCTTGATTTTACGATGAGGCTGGTATTTTATCCTGCCATTGCCGGATGGATCATAATTGGATACTGGCTGATTGGTATAAGGGTAAAAATGGCTTACATCAGGCAGCATCTCGATAACCCGGAATAATCAGGAAACCTTGCTACCGGCTATTGCCTGGTGATGAAACAAAATGAAAATTACGTTGTTTAATTAACACTGGAACTGTAATGATAGAATCGAAGATGTTTGTTGTGATTATTGTCCTTTCAACGGTATTGCTTGGACTGGCAGTTTATCTTTTCTGGCTCGATCGTCGGGTTACGAAAATGGAAAAAGAAATTAAAAATAACCAAAAATAGCCATGAAGAAAACCCACATATTTATACTCATATTTGTAGTTGCCGCCGTAGGTGTGATTATCAGCCTTTTTGCAAACACCAGCACCTATACTGATTTTGATGCCGCAGTTGATAACCCGGGAAAGGAATTTCATGTTATCGGCAAACTGGTAAAAGATAAACCTATTGTTTACGATACAAAAGTGGATGCCAATAAATTCACTTTTTACATGACCGATCAAAAAGGTGTTGAAAGGCTTGTGACTTTTAAAGGCGCAAAACCACAGGACTTCGAGAAATCAGAACAAGTGGTGGTTATCGGTAAAATCGAGAATGACGCATTCCTGGCCAGCAACCTGTTGATAAAATGTCCGTCAAAATATAATGAGGATAAGAAACCGGATTCATTCGGCGACAAGAGTTTTCAGGCAAAATAAACTGTCTTAAAATATAAAACTGAGAAGGCCTGAAAAACCTTCTCTTTTTTTTGCCTTCACAGCATGTTTATTTTTGTAGCTTAGTCGGATCGATTTATTTGTATCATTAAACTGAATTTATAATGGCTTACCGTGATTTACAGGCTTTTATTGAGAATCTTGAGCGCTCCTGTGAGCTGGTCAGGATAAAAGAATTTGTATCACCACACCTCCAGATCACCGAAATTGCCGATCGTATGAGCAAGCATAATGGCAAAGCGCTGCTTTTTGAAAACAATGGTACAAAGTTTCCCTTGCTGATCAATTCCATGGGCAGTGAAAAGCGCATGTGCATGGCTCTTGGTGTACAAACGTTGGATGATACTGCTAAGCAAATTGAGAAGCTGATTGCTGGCCTGATGACGCCACGTGATTCTTTTTTTAGCAAACTGGCCCTGTTGCCAACTCTGGCGGAAGTCGCTAAATTTATGCCCGGCCACAAAAAAGGCAAGGGCATCTGTCAGGAAGTGGTGATGGAAAAGCCCGATCTCACACGATTGCCGGTTCTTACCTGTTGGCCACACGATGGCGGCCCTTTCATTACTCTGCCTGTTGTACACACACTCCATCCCGAAACCGGCGTGCGCAATGTCGGAATGTATCGCATGCAGGTGTTTGGCCCTGATACAACAGGAATGCACTGGCATCTTCACAAAAATTCGGCTGCCCATTACCGTGAATACAAAAAGCTGGGACAGAGAATGCCGGTTGCTGTTGCTCTTGGCGGCGATCCTGTTTATACCTACTGCGCCACTGCGCCACTTCCCGAAAATATTGATGAATACATGTTGGCCGGTTTTCTGCGTAAGAAGAAAGTCGAACTCGTAAAATGCCTGACTTCCGATATTGAAGTGCCTTCTGACGCTGATTTTATCATCGAAGGATATGTTGATCCTGCTGAAGACCTCATCCTCGAAGGTCCATTCGGCGACCATACCGGATTTTATTCACTGGCCGATATGTACCCGGTTTTTCATGTTACCTGCATCACACACCGCAAAAATGCCGTTTACCCAACTACCATCGTAGGTATTCCTCCACAGGAAGATAAATGGCTTGGCAAAGCAACTGAACGGATTTTTCTACCGCTGATCAAGCTGAGCATGTTGCCAGAGATTGTAGATATGGTTATGCCGGATGAAGGAGTATTTCACAATATTGTATTGGTGAAAATCCGGAAAACCTATCCCGGCCAGGCTCAAAAGGTAATGAACTCGCTATGGGGAGCCGGACAGATGATGTTTAACAAAATACTGGTTGTGACCGATTCCGATATTGATCTGAATGATAGTGCTGTAGTTGGTCGGCTGATCTGCGATCATGTTCACCCGGTTGATGATATTATCTTTAATCGCGGTCCGGTGGATGTGCTCGATCATTCCAGTAGCCGCTTTGCACTCGGTAGTAAGTTAGGCATTGACGCAACGCAGAAGTTGCCGCGTGAGACAGAATTCGCCGGTTCCGGGGAATTTTCTTTCAATGAAAATCATCCTGAATTGAAAAGTTTGTCCTGTAATTTTACACTTACTCACGAAAAGTTTCCTGTTCTTATAATTGGGATCGATAAATCTAAAACCAATCCTCGTGATTTGCATCAGCATCTCTTTGATAAAGGCGCTTTGCAGGGAATTAACTGGGTTGTTTATGTAGATCCGGAAGTTGTTAATATCCGGGTTTCTGATATCACCTGGCTGGTTGCCAATAATATTGATCCTTTGCGTGATTGCTTTTATGCCAGAGATGCTAAAAGCATGCAGGTATTACCCATGGCTATCGACGGCACCGGAAAGTCGCTTGCTGCCGACGGCTTTAAACGGCAGTGGCCCAACGTGCTGGTTATGGATGATAAAACAATCTCACAGGTAGATTTTATTTGGGATACCTTGGGATTGGGAGAATTAATTCCTTCACCTTCCATAAATTATAAGGTTTTAGTTAAAAATAAGGGAGCGGTTGCGAAAGGGTAGGGGTTGAAGGGTTTGAAGAGTTTCTGGTTTCATGTTTCAGGGTTTCAGAGTTACAGGGTTTCAGAGTTACAGAATCAAAGGCATTTGAAGGCGAAGCTTTGAAACCGTCACTTCAAGGAAGAACGATGAAGCAGGAACGCTGCAGGCATTGAACGCGCAGCATTGAACGCCGAAGGCATTGATCGCCGCAGGCATTGAACGCGCAGGCATTGAATGCGAAGCATTGAACTCTTTTAACTATTTTCTTTTTTCCATTAACTATTAACTACATCCCAAGCCATCTTTCAGCAGAATTTCCCTCCCCCTTTGCGGGGTAATTTTAAATATTTACCTTTGCTCCGTAATTCACTTAATACAAATTT
>Ga0136636_10000963_pt1 | contig 16138 bp, 14 predicted proteins | sample AntDrymUQ8522106_2_FD_104653 | JGI IMG/M metagenome (GOLD analysis project Ga0136636, IMG submission 104653) | Polar desert sand microbial communities from Dry Valleys, Antarctica - metaG UQ852 (21.06) | ecosystem: Environmental > Terrestrial > Soil > Desert | place: Antarctica: Dry Valley... | reverse complement strand
GGGCGCGCCCCAACGCACGGGCCGCGCCATGGATGCAATGACCACCGGCAACGCGTGGTTTGGCGTGCAAGGCCTGGACGGCACCGAGGCCTACACACGCAACGGCTCGTTTGAAGTGGCCCAAGACGGCACGCTCAAAACCAACAACGGCCTGACCGTACTCAACGATGGCGGCGCGCCCATTTTGGTGCCTGCGGGGGCCAACGTCACGCTGGGCACCGACGGCACCTTGAGCGCCAAGGTGGGCACCCAGCCCTCGAATGGCATTGGACGCCTGAAGTTGGCCACGCCAACACCTGAGGACCCGCTCAAACGCGGTGACGACGGTTTGTTTCGCCCCGCGTCGGGCGACCCGATGCCGGGCGATGCCAACGCGCGACTGCAGTTGGGCGTGATCGAAGGCTCCAACGTCAATGCGATCGAAACCATGGTCGGCATGATCCAGACCGCGCGCCAATTTGAAGCGCAAACGCGGCTCATGCAAACCGCAGAAGCCAACGACCGCTCTGCCGCCCAATTGCTCAGCATGCAAGGCTAACTTCATGGCGACGAAGCCACCCCAAAGCATGAAAACCCTAGCGTCACTGCGCGCGTAGCGCGGCAGTCCAGGGCTTCTCAAGTCATGGATTGCTTTACTTCGTTCGCCCTGATGGCTGTATTTCACGTTAACCCAAGAAGGACATACCATGATCAACTCCCTGTGGATTTCCAAAACGGGCATGGAAGCCCAGCAAATGCAGTTGGACGTTATCTCCAACAACCTCGCCAACGTGTCCACCAATGGCTTCAAACGCGCCAGCGCTGTGTTTGAAGACCTGATGTACCAAAACCTGCGCCAAGTGGGGGCCAACAGCACCGAGCAGTCAACCCTGCCCACCGGTTTGCAAATTGGGCTGGGCGTTCGCACCGTGGCCACCAGCCGTTCGTTCACCCAGGGTAGCCTGCAACAAACGGGCAACAAGCTCGATGTGGCAATCCAGGGCGACGGGTTTTTCCAGATCACCATGCCCGACGGCAGCACCAGTTACACCCGGGACGGCGCATTCCAGCTCAACTCAGGCGGCACCTTGGTCACCTCCAGCGGTTTGGGGGTGGCCAACGGCATCACCGTGCCCAACAACGCCACGGCGCTGACCATTTCAAGCGATGGCACCGTGAGCGCCACCGTTCCTGGCAACCCTGCCCCCCAAACCGTCGGCACGATCGCGTTGGCGCGCTTCGTCAACCCCGCAGGACTGACCCCATTGGGGCAAAACCTCTACGCCGAAAGCGCCGCGTCCGGGCAACCCACCGCAGGCACTGCGGGGGCTGATGGCTTGGGCGCTTTGATGCAAGGCTTCGTGGAGACCTCTAACGTGAACGTGGTGCAAGAACTCGTGACCATGATTCAGACCCAACGCGCCTATGAAATGAACTCAAAAGCCATCCAAACGTCTGACCAAATGCTGCAAAAGCTTGGGCAGCTCTGATCACGGAGACTCACCATGCGCCATTGTGAACAAAAGCAGCCCCTAGCTCCGGTGGCTTGGACGCGGGCAACCCTATGTATGGCAGCGTTCGGGCTGCTGAGCGGATGCAGCTTCCTGCCTGGCAAGATCAGCGTTGACTTCCCACCACCCGTTGCCAACCCAGCCCACCCGGTAGCCACCGCAAAGCCCGACGCCGGTCCCGCCACAGGCAGCCTGTTCCAACAGGTCAGTTACCGCCCCGGCTTTGAAGATGCCCGGGCCCGCGTGGTGGGCGACCAGATCACGATTCAAATCGTGGAGAAGGTCGCGGCCAGCCAGGTCTCCAAATCCACCGCCAACCGAACCTCCTCAGGCGCCACCACGGTCAAAGCATTTCCGTTTGTTTCACCCGTGGATTTGCCCAACCTGCAGACCAGCTCGGCATCGGCCAGCGACTTTTCTGGCAAAGGCGGCACCGAAAGTGCCAACACGTTTTTCGGCACGATCACGGCCACCGTGGTCAACGTGCTGCCTAATGGGCATCTGATGGTCGCAGGTGACAAGCAGATTGGCGTGAACCAGAACGTGGACGTGATGCGCTTCTCGGGCACGATTGACCCGCGCCTGATCCAGCCGGGCAACCTGATCAACTCCACCCAGGTGGCTAACGCCCGCATGGAATCCAGGGGCCGCGGCGCACAGGCCGAAGCACAAACAGTTGGCTGGTTAACACGGTTCTTTTTCAGTCTTCTACCGTTCTAAAGTTACGCAGAATCGTGCCGAGGGGTAAACCAATCATGCACGAAACTGTCCACACCGCACACCAGGTCCAACGCCGCCCATCCTGGGCCGTTTGGATGGCCGTGGTCTTGTCCGTGCTGTTGAGCGGTCTGCCCGTGGCACCGGCATACGCGGTGCGCATCAAAGAAGTGGCCGCCATCGAAGGGGTTCGCAGCAACCAGCTCACCGGGTTTGGCTTGGTGGTGGGCTTAGATGGCACGGGTGACCAAACCACCCAGATGCCCTATACCTCACAAGGCCTGACCAACTATTTGCAGCAACTGGGTATTACCCTGCCTGCGGCTTCGGTGTCGCAACTGCAGCTGAAAAACGTGGCTGCCGTGCTGGTGACCACGCAGTTGCCCGCTTTTGCCCGGCCCGGCCAGTCCATCGATGTCAATGTCTCATCGTTGGGCAACGCCAAGTCACTCAAAGGTGGCACCTTGATCACCACTCCGCTCAAAGGCGCGGACGGCGAAATCTATGCCCTGGCCCAAGGCAACTTGGTGGTGGCCGGCGCGGGTGCCGCCGCTGGCGGGAGCAAAGTACAAGTCAATCACCTGAGTGCGGGCCGTATTCCTGATGGGGCCCAGGTCGAGCGCGCCGTGCCCACACCGCTGCAGGAAGGCAACACTGTGACGCTGGGACTGCAGGCATCCGACTTCCAGACCGCACGGCGTGTGGCGCAAGCCATCAACCGCCGCTTTGGCCTGGGGTCTGCGACCGCGCTGGACGGGCGCACCATCCGGGTCATGGCACCCCTTGAACCCGATGCGCGGGTCACTTTTGTGGCCGAAATGGAAGAACTGCCTTTGGAGTCGTCCGTACCTTCGGCCAAAGTGGTGATCAATGCGCGCACCGGCTCCATCGTTATGAACCAGGCGGTGACACTGAGCGCGTGTGCCATTGCCCACGGCAACCTGTCGATCAGCATCACCAACACGCCCAAGGTGTCGCAGCCCAACGCTTTCGGACAAGGCCAGACCACCGTCACCAACAAAGCAGACATCCAGATCCGGCAAGAGCCGGGCATGCTGATCGATCTGCCCGCCTCAACGCAGCTGGCTGATGTGGTGCGTGCGCTCAATTCCCTGGGAGCCACGCCGCAAGACTTGCTGGCCATTTTGCAAGCCATCAAAGCCGCAGGCGCGCTGAACGCTGAACTGGAGGTGATCTGATGAGCATCGGACAGTCAAGCGCCTTATCCAATTCGCTTGCAGCGGACGCCGGGTCGCTGAACCGGTTGAAGATGCAGTCTGGACAAGCCACGCCAGAGACCATCAAGGAAACCGCGAAACAGTTTGAGTCACTGTTCATGCGTGAACTCATCAAGAGCATGCGCGAGGCGACGATGAAATCGGGCATGCTGGACAACCCCGGCAGCGATTTGGGCACCGACTTGCTGGACCAGCAGTTTGCGGTACAAATGTCTGGCAAGCCCGGTGGTCTGTCGGAGATGATTGCGGCACAGTTGTCGCGCCAAATGGGCGTGGCTCTGCCGGACGGACAAATCAGCCCCGGCACACTGACCACCCCGCCCATGAGCGCGTTGCAAAAATCGTCGTCCTTGGCTGCCTACAACGCCAACGCTGTGAAGCCCACCACCAGCCAAAGCCAGTTTGTCGAGCGCCATACGGCAGCTGCCATCCGCATCGAAAAGGAAAGCGGCATCCCCGCCAGCTACATGGTGGGGCAAGCGGGCCATGAGACCGGCTGGGGCAAACACCACATCAAACTGCCCAACGGTGAGTCGGCCAACAACCTGTTTGGCATCAAGGCGGGTTCGGGCTGGAAGGGCAAGGTGGCCGAGGTCACCACCACCGAATATGTCAACGGCGTGGCTGAAAAGCGCGTGGCCAAGTTCCGCGCCTATGCGTCCACCGATGAATCGTTCCGTGACTACGCCCGGCTCATCACCCAGTCGCCGCGTTATGCCCAGGTAACCCAACAAACCGGCTCAGCCCAAGCGTTTGCCAACAGCCTGCAAAAAGCCGGCTACGCCACCGACCCCAACTACGCGGCCAAACTCAACCGCGCCATTGAAACCACCCAGCGTCTGCAGCAGCGCATGACCATCGTGGCCCAAAGCGTATGAGCGGCATCCTTAACGTTGGCACACGTGCCCTGCAAGCTAACCAATCGGTGCTGCAGGTTGCGGGCAACAACATTGCCAACGTCAACACACCGGGTTACTCGCGGCAAAGCGCGGTGTTGCAAGCGGTGGAAGGCCAATTCAGCGGCGGGGGCTACGTCGGCAAAGGCGTTGACCTGCTGACCATCCAGCGCAACTACAGCTCCTTTTTAACGCGTCAGTCAGCCCTAGCTGGCTCCACCAGCGCGGGCGACGCCGCACGTGCCGACAAACTCAAACAACTCGAAGGCATTTTTGCCGGTGGCCCCAGTGGCTTGGGTGCTGCCGTCAACGACATGCTCAACGCCTTCTCGGATGTGGCCAATGCCCCGACCGACCTGACGGCCAGAACCGTGGCACTCACCCGCGTGAGCGAAACCGCGCTGCGCATGCGCAGCACCTCCAAAAGCTTAGATGACTTGCAGGCTGGCGTCACCCAGGAGGTGTCGCAAAAAGTGGCCGTCGTCAACGTGCTGTCCAAGAGCATTGGCGAAGTGAACAACCGCATTGCCAAGGCGTTAGGCAGTGGTCAAAGCCCCAACGATTTGCTGGACCAGCGTGACCAACTGGTGCGTGAACTCAACAAACTGGTGCAAACCACCTCGGTGCTTGCATCGGACGGCACGGTGGGCATCTTCTTAGGCGGCAGTCAGGCGCTGGTTTTAGGCAGCTCGGTATCCACTCTCAGCGTCTCAACCGACGAATTCACCGATCCGCTGAAAGCCAAAGTCCAGCTTGACCGCAGCGGCCAGTTGGTCACACTGGACGAAAGCACTCTTGGCGGCGGCGAAATCTCGGGCCTGCTGCGTTTTCAGAACACCGACTTGGCCGAGGGACGTAACCTGCTGGGCCGCTTGACGCTGGGCATCAGCACCGCCATGAACGACCAGCACAAGCTGGGGCTGGACCTGGACGGCGTGCCGGGTGGCAACCTTTTCACCACGTCCAACATCAACACGCCGGGCAACATCTTGAAACCGGCCAGTCAAGCGGTCAGTGCCGGGCTGACCATGAGCATCGCGGATGTCACCAAGTTCGCCGCGTCCGACTATGAGTTTGCGTTTGGCACCGCTGCCACGGGCACCATCACACGCCGCTCAGACGGCAAGGTCACCGCGTTTGACTTCACCGTGCCGCAGCCCAACCCCTCGCCCCTGCCTGCGCCCAACACGATTTACCTGGATGGACTGCACATCAGCTGGGACACGATTGCTGCCAATGTGGGTGACCGTTTCTTGCTCAAACCCTTCAGCACCTCTGCCACCGACATCAGCGCCGAGTTTTCCACGCCGCGCGCCCTGGCCGTTGCCAGTCCAGTGGCAGGCAAGATGGCCACCACCAACGCGGGCAGCCTGCAAGTCACCAGTCTGGTGGCGCGCACCAACCCGCCCACAGTAGAGACCACGACCACCCCCGTGGTTCTGACCTTCACCGGACCCAACAGCTACACCCGCAGCGATGAAATTCCACCCAACACCACCACCTTCGCTTACCTGTCAGGCAAAGCCATTGAAGGCAGCGTACCTGCCACAACGCCATTGACTGAATGGTCCTTGGTTCTGCAAGGCACGCCCCGTGTGGGCGACCGTTTCACCGTGTTTGGCGTGAAAGACGCCGTCAATAGCAATGGCATCGACCTGCGGCTCAATTCCGGCAACGCCACCGCGCTGATGAACCTGCGCGACAAGCCCATGTTCGATGAATCCTCGTTGGTTGACGGTTATGCCGGTGTGATTGCCCAAGTGGGCGTTCGCGCCCAAAGTGCGAACTACTCTGCTGACGTGTCTAGCGCCATTGCGGCGACCCTTGAAAAAGACCGCACCAGTGTGTCTGGCGTCAATCTGGACGAAGAAGCATCCAAACTGATCCAGTACCAACAGGCTTACCAAGCGTCGGCCAAAGTGATACAAATCGCCCAAAGCATTTTTGACACCCTGATTCGAACCATGTCCGGCTAACCGAAGACGGCGCAGGAGCAACCACCATGACCAGTTCATCCATTCGCAGCGGCTCAGCCAACACCTACGACACCGCGGTGCGCAACATCTCTATGCGCCAGAACGCGTTGTCCACCCTGCAAGAAAACCTAACCTCAGGCAAAAAAATCGTGCGCGCCAGTGACGACCCCACGGGCGCGGCCAGCGCCGAACGCGCGCTGACACGCATCAGCCGCATTGCAGCCGACCAGCGCGCGCTGGAGTCCCAACGCAATGCCATCGCGATGGCTGAAGGCACGCTGGGCGACATCACCGAGTCTTTGCAAGAGTTCCGCGAACTGGTGGTGAGTGCGGGCAATGGCACGTTTTCCGCCGCAGAACGCCTGTCGGTGGCAGGCCAACTCTCGGGCTTGCGTGACCAAATTTTGAACCTAGCCAACCGCAAAGACACCAACGGCCTGCCCCTGTTCAGTGGCTTAGGCAGTGCGCTGACGCCATTTACCGGCCCTCAAGCCACCGCACCAGATTACACCTTTCAAGGGCTACCGGGTCAGTCATCCACCAGCGATGTAGCCATTCCATCCACATTGGACGGTGACAACGCTTTCATGCTGCAACTCGGCCGTGACCAAGCCTTCAACGTCAAGACTTCCGCGCTGCTGCCAGGTGCTTTTCCGCGCCAGTTTCCTCTGGGCACCTCGGCGGTGACCATCACCAATCCCAACTTGGTGACCTCCGACTCGTACAGCATCACCATCAACAACGTGACTGTCGGCCCCTTGGTGGGCACGGGGGTCGCCACCTACACCATCACCGGCTCGCCCTCCGGCTACACCGAAACCACCAACTCTGCGCCCTTCAATTCCAGCCTGCCGATCAGCCTGCCCATCCCCGACCCGAACGGTCTGACCGTACCCGGAGGGATCACGCCCATCGGCATGCCCGGTTTGAGCCTGTCGATCACCGGCGACATCCGCATTGGCGACACCTTCCAGTTCAAAAGTGAGCCCAGCGTGTTCAGCGTGCTGGACAGCGCCATCCGTGACGTGAGCAACGCTCAAAGCTCAGCCAACGTGCGCCAGGCCGTGGACCAAGCGCTCAATAACATTGACATCGGCATGGGACGCATCTCCGCCGTGCGCGGTCAGGCTGGCGACTTGCTCAACCGCGCAGACCGCATCTCGGGCAACCAGGAAAAGCGCAGCATCCAGCTCGAATCCGACCGCTCCCGCGCCGAAGATATGGATATGCTTCAGGGCATCTCAGACTTCAACAACAAACAAACCGGCTACCAAGCGGCCCTGCAGACCTATGCCCAGGTGCAAAAAATCTCGCTCTTCAACTACCTCAGTTAGTGTGATACCTCACCCTATCCGGCACTTAAAACCGCGCTTTTTGGGCCATGGCGTCGTTGCGCATTCGCGCGATACCTACAGATATCGCTGTGGTGTGCGCCTCACCCTAACCCAAAATCCATCGGTTTGGAATGCTCCGTCAAGCACCACCCCATGGCACAAGTCGTGCTCCAACACGTAGCGCTCAGTTACCAGCTGTTTTGGGACGACCAGCGCCAGTTGGCCGGCGTGCAACTGCGGGTTGACCCCGACCCGCTGCACCCACTGGACACCGCACACCTGCTCACGGTACTGCAAGACGTTTGGGGCAAACCCAAGCTGCCGCTGTTGCTGTCCACCTCATCCGACCTACTGCGTATGGACTTGCTGGACCAGTTGCCTGCGGCGTTTGCCCTACTGGAAGTGCCCGACGACACCTTGCAACACCCTACCCTGCAGCCGCGCGTGCTGCGCGCGCACCAACGCCGCCTACCCATGGTGTGGCGCGGTGAGCCCGGGCAAGGGGTGAAAGCTGCCCATGCCGCGTGCTTCACCCAAAGCATTTTGAGCCTGACACCCGAACAAGCGCTAGCCGCCCTGCGCGTGGCCCGCAGGCGTAAACCCGGCCTCGACACCGGCGCCAGCCCCGTGCAGGCAAAACAAATCTATGAAGGGGTTGCCAGCCGCGCTCTGGCCAACCACTGCCTGGACGACCAAGGCATCAGCGCCCTGCTGGGCTGGCCCAGCGAAGACGTGCTGTACGCCTGCCGCCAAAAGCGCATCGCGTGTGATCAGCCCACCATCACCCACTTGATCAATGCCATAGACAGCCACATGGCCATGGACGGCATCGAACACGCCTTGTGCAATGACCCCCTGTTGGCCTACCGCTTCCTGCGCTACACCAACTCGGCAGCGCTGGGATTGAACCGCGACATCAGCTCCCTGCGCCAAGGGCTGATGGTGCTGGGACTGGGGCGCCTCAAGACTTGGCTGACCGAGCAATTGCCCCAAGCCTCGGTTGAACCCAACCTGCAACCGGTGCGCCGCGCCATGGTGCTGCGCGCACAGGTCACAGCCGAGCTGCTGCACACTGGCGAAAACGAAGCCCTCCGGCGCGAACTCTTTCTGTGCGGCCTGCTCTCGCAAATTGACCAATTGATGAACGAACCGCTGAGCTCGACCCTGAGCAGCCTGCCCCTGCCCGCCCGCATCAGCACCGCCATCGTGGGCCACAGCGGCCCGTATTGGCCGTATCTGGCCATTGCCACCGCATTGGAAAACCCACACGCCCACACGCTGCAGGACCTGTGCACCACCCACGAGTTCGAACTGGAAGACGTCAACCTAGCGCTGCTGAGGGTGCTGGCGGCACAACGCTGCACCATGGCTTGACGTGACCTACCGCCGTCATGGCGAACCAAGTGAAGCCATCCATGTCGTCGCAAACCAGGGACTGCCGCTGCGCTGGCAGTGACGGTCCGGTGTTCATGCTCTGGCGTTTCACCGGCTCTTGATGGCCTTGCTGCCTCAAACCAGTGTTGAAAGCGCTGGGTTAAGATGCCAGCCTACGAAGCTTGAGAAGATTTTTTGTGATGTCATCAGCCCAAGAGTTCAAAGGCAAAAAAGGTCTGGTCCGGCTTTGGAATGCCTTGGGCTATTCGCGTGATGGCATTTTGGCGGCCTGGCGGCATGAAGCCGCTTTCCGCGAAGAAATAGTGCTTGCCACGATCACCATCCCATTGGCTTTGTACCTGGGCCACACCGGGGTTGACCGTGCACTGATGGTCGGCAGCATCATCCTGATCCTGATTGTCGAGATTTTGAATTCTGCTGTCGAAGCCGTGGTTGACAAAGCGTCCCCCGAAAAACACGATCTGGCCAAACGCGCCAAAGACATGGGTAGCGCAGCGGTTTTGTTCAGCGTGATCAACGCTGGGGTCATCTGGGCTTGCGTGCTGTGGCCTTAACGTGAAAAACCGTCGTCATTGCGAACGAAGTGACGCACTCCATGACGGCAGAAGCCATGGACTGCCGCTTAAGCTCGCAGTGACGGCAGGTTTTTCATGCGCTGGGGTGGCCTCAATGCCATGACAGTTAGCGCTGATCATGGTGCGGATCGGGCAGCGCGGCACAACGGCTTTCCCCCCCTCACTCGAAAGGCGCAGCGTGTTTTCACATGTGTTTGTTGGCGTCAATGACTTTGACCGGGCTCTGTTGCTTTACCGGCCCTTGATGGCCTTGCTCGGGCAAACCGAGCGCTTTTGCGACCCCCTGGGCAGGTTGGCAGTCCGACCCCGGGCCGCGACCGCTGTTTGTCATCGGCAAACCCCACGACCAGCAACCCGCCCAGCCCGGCAACGGGCACATGGTGGCCTTCAACGCAGACAACCGTGCCACGGTGGATAAGGCATTTGCCTTGGCACTGACCCACTGCGGCAGCTCGGAAGGCGCACCGGGTCTGCGGCCCAACTACCACGCCCACTACTACGGTACCTACTTGCGCGACCCCGACGGCAACAAGCTGTGCGTGGTGTGCCATGTTTCAATAAGCGACTAAGCTTCATGACAACGAAGCCACCCCGGCGCATGAAAACTGTGCCACCGCTGCGAGCTTAGGCGGCAGTCTTGGTTTCTGAGGTCATGGATTGCTTCACTTCGTTCGCAATGACGGCTGTATTTAACTTTAAAAGATACCCCAACCATCATGGAAACATTCTTCACACGGGTCGCCAAAACCAAGCGCGTTCTGTTTTTGGCAACACTGGTTACAGGAGCGGTTGTCCTCTTGTGGCAATTGACGTCGATGGTCATCCGTCATACCCGATCTGGTGCTGACCTTACCGCCACAAATGCACAGACAGAAGCGAAAAACCATTTGCAATTTGGTGGCCTCGAGAACATCACTGGCGCGGACACCCAAATGGTGACCTTACATCTTCAACAAAGCGCAGGGTCCTCATTCTCCGGCAAGGGGTATGGCGGCCAGACACGCAACGTGTTGTTTCTGACCGGCGCCGATAAAGCGGTTCGCTGGCTGTTCAAGGACGCTGGGCAACTTGTTCTGGTCGCCTCACAACTATCCGACACCGAGACACCCGACCCAAAAAAAGCCGTTGCGTTGTACTTTGAGGTCGTCGCCAACGACACCGATAAGGACAGCAAGCTGACCACCGACGATTTATTAACCATCGTGCTGACCCGCCCGAACGGCGCCGGCATGACGGAAGTGCTTCATGGCGTGTCGCGCGTCTTGTCTTACAAAATGCTGGGCTCGCGGTTTTTGTCCATCGTCTACCAGGAACAAAACGCCCTCAAGCACGCCAAAATTGATGTGAACCACTTGACTATCACCTCCAACCAGACACTGGTGGAAGCACCCACCGCCCGATAAATACACCTCATCCTCAGCCCATCTGCCCCCGCACCTGCGAAAACACCTGCCAAAACGCCGCGTCTTGCGTGGTGCAAAAGTTGATGCGCATCAGGGTGCTGGGCACGCGGTTGGCGAAAAACAGGCCGCCGGGGGCCAGCAGATAACCCAAATCCAACATACGCTGGGCCAGGGCGTCGGTATCCACACCGGTATCGACCCAACCAAACAAGCCTGCCGCAGGCGCCACAAACGTGCAGCCTGCCGCCTGCGCCAGCTTGACACTGCGGCTGCGAGCCTGGTCAAGGCGGGTGCGCACCTGTTGAGCGTGGCGGCGCAACAGCCCCTGGTCGATGCACCAAGCCAGCGCTTTCTCAAGCAGCGCCGGGGTGGTCAATGTGGTCAGCAGCTTGGTGTCCAGGAGCCGCTCCACCAAGTCCGGCGGTGCCGCCAGGTAGCCGATGCGCCAGCCGGGCACCAGAATTTTGCTGAACCCGCTGACATAAATGCAGCGCTGCAAGCCATCCAACGCACTCATGCGGGTGACGTGTTCGGGCGCAAGATGGCTGTAGGTGTCATCCTCAACAATGTGGAACTGTTGCTGATGCGCCAGTTGCAAAATGCGGTGCGCCGCGCTGGGGCTCAAACAATAGCCCGTGGGGTTGTGCAGCACGCTGACGCTGACAAACAGTTTCGGCGCGTGCAACTCGCAGTAGCGCGCCATCACGACCTGGTCCGGCCCGTCGGGGCCGCGCGGCACAGGGAGAATGCGCAAGCCCAAGGCGTCGAGCCGGGCAAATTCGATGGCCCAGCCGGGCTCCTCCACCATGACGTAGTCGCCCGCCTTGAGCAACGTGCGGCTGATGATGTCCAGCGCGTGCGTGGCGCCCACGGTGGTGACGATGTGCCCAGGCGCTGCCGCAATGGCCATGGCATTGAGCCGCCCACTGAGCGCCTGGCGCAGCCCGATGTCGCCCGCAGGTTCGCCGTATTGCAACGACCAGGCCTGCAGCTGCGCGCCACTGGTGACCCGGCGCACCGCTGCTGAGAGAAAACTGGTTTGCAACCACTCTGGCGGGAACGCGCCCAGACCGGGCTGCAACTTGTCACTGCCGCTGTGGAACATGCCGCGTATCAGCGCCGTGGCGTTCACCGGGCGGTGCTGGGCTTCAAACCCGCTCGCGGGGGCGGGTGTGCCCGAGTCCACGACAGAATTCGAAGCTGTCAGCGCAGCATTTACATGGGCCGCAGCCCGATTTCTCACATAAAACCCCCGATTTCTCTGCGCCTCGATCAAGCCTTGGGCTTGCAACTGGTCATATGCCGCCACGACGGTGCTGGGGCTAACACCCTGCTGCTGGGCACATTGCCGCACCGACGGCAAACGGCTGCCCGCCGCCAGCAAGCCCGTGACCATGCGCTCGCTCAAGCGCGCGGCCAGTTGTGCGGCCAGCGACTGCGAGGTGGTTTTCAACAACATGCCATGCTCCCGATGCGGGCACCACAAGGTGCACAAAAAAGTGTGTCGATCCTCAAAACAATACAGTTCGGGATTTTTGTACAGCCGACTGTATTGAAACTGTATTGATATTGTCGCTACAGTTTCCCATGTTTCGCAAGCCCTTCGGGCGCTACGACGCGCGCTTCGGTCAGTCTTGAAGACTTCTTTGAAGGATATGAAAATTTGCTTCTAACCCAGGTAGAAATGGGTCTAGCGGCTATCAACTTGAAAGCAAACGTATGAAAACACTGGGCCTGATCGGCGGCATGAGCTGGGAGTCCACCGTCATTTATTACCAGCACATCAACCAGTCGGTGAAGGCCGCTCTGGGCGGTCTGCACTCGGCCAAAATCATTCTTTTGAGCGTGGACTTTGCCGAGGTTGCGCACTTGCAGGCCCAGGGCGACTGGGCAGCAGCGGGTGCTTTTCTGGCGGATGCGGCGCGCAAGCTGCAAGCCGCAGGGGCCGACGCGCTGGTGCTGTGCACCAACACCATGCACAACGTGGCCGACGCGATTGAAGCGGCGGTGTCCATTCCTCTGCTGCACATTGCCGACCCCACGGCGCTGGCGATCACGCAGCAGGGTTGGCATACGGTGGGCCTCTTGGGCACGCGCTTCACCATGGAGCAAGACTTTTACCGCCAGCGCTTGCAAGCCCGCCACGGCCTGACGGTGCTGGTGCCCCCGCCCGCCCAACGCGAGGCGGTGCACCGCGTCATTTATGAGGAGCTGTGCCAAGGCCAGGTGCAAGTTGCCTCGCACCAGACCTACCTGCAGATCATTGATGACCTGCAAGCCCAGGGCGCGCAGGCCATCATTCTTGGCTGCACCGAAATTGGACTACTGATCCAAAGCGGCCACTGCGCTCTGCCCCTGTTTGACACCGCCTTGCTGCACGCCCAGTACGCTGCCCGCTGGTCGCTGGGTCACGACATGCCAGTGCTGCCATGACACACACCCCTGCCGACCTTCGCCGGGGCTTGTGATTGTGGGCTTGCTAGGCGTGGTGGTGTTTGCCCTGAGCCTGCCCATGACCCGTCTGGCCGTGGGCACCCCCGAGGCGCCCCAACTCTCAGGTGTCTATGTGGCGACTAGGCGCGCAACGGTTGCGGGTCTGCTGTCGGCCGTCTACCTGCTGGCGGTGCGGGCACCTTGGCCACAGCGTCAACACTGGGGGCCGCTGGGGATGGTGGCTATGGGCGTGGTGTTTGGTTTTCCGCTGTGCACCTCGATCGCGATGCGCCATGTGCAGGCGGTGCACGCCAGCGTGATTCTGGGCATCCTGCCGCTGGCCACAACCGTGGTGGGCGCGTGGCTGCACCGCCAGCGCCCGTCACTCGGGTTTTGGATTTGCGCCGCATTAGGCAGCGCGCTGGTGATGGCGTTTGCCGTGCTGCGCTCGGGCCAAGCGGGGCTGAGGGTGTCCCCGGCCGATGGCTTGCTGCTCTTGGCCATGGTCTGCGCGGCAGTAGGTTATGGCTTTGGCGCCAAGCTGTCTCACGGCATGCCACCGGCCCACGTCATCTGCTGGGCCTTGCTCATCGGTTTGCCGCTGAACATCCCGATGACCCTTTCAAATCAGGCGTTGTCCGCTATCACCCCTGTCGCATGGCTGGGCTTTTTCGCCTTGCACCGGGGGCTGGCCCTGGGCGGCACGGTGCGCGTGAGTCAGGTACAGTTGCTGCAACCCTTTTTAAGCATGTTGTTTGCCGTGCCGCTGCTGGGGGAACACCTAGATGCACTTTCCCTTGGCTTTGGTCTAGCAGTGATCGCGGTGGTGTTCCTGGGCCGCAGACAAGCCGTGCACAGCATACCCGTCCCAACCACGATTCAACCCTCGCCCCTCGGAGAACACCCCAAGTGACCGCATCCACCACGCCCCCCACCTCGTCCACCGCTTGGCAGCTTTCGCGCCGCGCCGCGCGCATGAACCCGTCCGTGATCCGTGAAATCCTCAAGGTCACCGAAAAGCCCGGCATCATCAGTTTTGCCGGTGGCCTGCCCTCGCCTAAAACCTTTCCCGTGGCCGCATTTGAAGCCGCCTGCGCCAAGGTTCTGGCCAATGACCCGCAAGGCGCTTTGCAATACGCCGCCAGCGAAGGTTACGGCCCGCTGCGCGAGATGGTGGCCGAGCAGTTGCGCAAGACCGCAGCGGCCGCAGGCGTGACCTGGAACGTGGACCCTGCGCAGGTGCTCATCACCACCGGCTCGCAGCAGGGCTTGGACCTGGTGGCCAAGGTGCTGATCGACACCGACAGCAAGATTCTGGTGGAGTCCCCCACCTACCTGGGCGCGGTCATGGCGTTTGCGCCGATGGAGCCGACCGTGCTCAGCGTCAACAGCGACGAGAGCGGCATCCACATGGCTGACCTGCGCGCCAAAGCGGCAGACGCGCGCTTTCTGTATGTGCTGCCTAACTTCCAAAACCCCACTGGCAACACCATGAGCGAGGCGCGACGCGCCGAACTCAGCCGCACTAGCGCAGAGCTAAACCTGCCGCTGATCGAGGACAACCCCTATGGCGACCTGTGGTTTGACACGCCGCCGCCCGCCGCGCTGACGGCACGCAACCCCGACGGCTGCATCTACTTGGGATCGTTCTCCAAAGTGCTGGCACCGGGCCTGCGTTTAGGGTTTCTGGTCGCGCCCAAAGCGGTGTATCCCAAACTTCTGCAAGCCAAACAAGCCGCTGACCTGCACAGCCCCAGCTTTAACCAGCGCATGGTGGTTGAGGTGATGAAAGACGGTTTTCTGGACCGCCACGTGCCCACCATCCGTGCGCTGTACAAATCGCAGCGCGACGCCATGTTGCAAGCCTTGGCCCAGCATTTCCCACTGGCCAGCAGCCAACCTGAGCAATCACTGACCTGGAACACCCCGGCTGGCGGCATGTTTTTGTGGGCCCGCTTGCCACAAGGCATGAACGCGGTGGACTTGTTGCCCTTTGCGGTCGATCAAGGCGTGGCCTTCGTGCCCGGTGCGCCGTTTTACGCCAACCACAGCGACCCGCGTGCCCTGCGCCTGTCGTTTGTGACGCCGAGCGTGGACGACATTGCCCGTGGCGTAGCCGCACTGGCCAAAGCTTTGTGCACCTACGCCAGCAGCGCCCGCCAGGAACCGCCTCCGGCGTTTGTCTGACGCCGTTTGTTCACATGACACCGGCGTCATTGCGAACGCAGTGAAGCAACCCATGCATTGAGAAGCGCTGGACTGCCACGCGACGCTTGCAGTGACGTCCGGTTTTTCTTGACCCAATAACCCTGCCATGATCACCCGCCGTTTCCAACAAATTGATGTCTTCACCGACACCGCCTACCTGGGCAACCCGCTGGCCGTGGTGCTGGACGGCTGCGGCCTGTCTACCGAGGATATGCAGCACCTCGCCCATTGGACCAATCTGTCGGAGACCACGTTTTTACTGCCGCCCACCGACGCCGGGGCGGCACAGGGTGCCGACTACCGCGTGCGCATCTTCACACCGGGCCGGGAGCTGCCGTTTGCCGGTCACCCCACGCTGGGCAGTTGTTTTGCCTGGCTCGACAGCGGCGGCCAGCCCCGCGAGCGCACCGACATCATGCAGGAATGCGGCGTGGGCCTGGAGCGCATTCGGCAAGACGGCCAGCGCTTGGCCT